>Ga0307518_10000098_pt1 | contig 59634 bp, 77 predicted proteins | sample 25_EM_MG_FD_203889 | JGI IMG/M metagenome (GOLD analysis project Ga0307518, IMG submission 203889) | Populus trichocarpa ectomycorrhiza microbial communities from riparian zone in the Pacific Northwest, United States - 25_EM | ecosystem: Host-associated > Plants > Roots > Unclassified | place...
GTCTCTCTTTGTGCTTCCACCAGGTGAGTGTGGTGGGTGGGTCACTTTCGTCATCTTCACTGATATGGTCAAGATCAAATGTTTTGAGTGCAGGAGAATCAGATCTGGCACCAGGACTGATTAGAGAGATGTGCAGAGGGGTGCAAACCGGAGTGTCGACAGATGGCGCTGGGCCTGGGGTAGACTGGCCAGGGAGGCCGGAGTCATGGTTACTGGACAGAACCGGAGAGGGGGTCGACGGGGGTGCTAGTAAACTTGGTGCAGGGGTGCGGAATGTTAAACTGCTCAGTACCCAGTCAATCAACGGATTGTAGCAGGTGAGCCAGTTATGTCCAAGGACAATCGAGCATTCAGAGTCTAATGGAGCGAGATAAAAGGTCATAGGGGTGACATCACCGGATGCAGGGAATTTCACTGATATATCGACAGCTTGAGTGATTACAAAGTTTGATGTACTGTCAAAGAGCCAGAGAGTAATCAGAGGAATGGAGTAGGTGGTAATATTGTTTTTGTGCACAAATTGTATATCTACAAAGCAATGTGTGGACCCAGAGTCCACAAGTGCGGGGGTTTTAGGTAAGTCAAAAGATAAGAGGATAACATGTGGCATAAGGGAGTTTGGGTCGAAAAGAGCGGACGCATTGAGGCGGGCCTCCTTGGGTGCACTTCCGGAGTCAATGCAGCTCACCGGTTGTGTGGAGGGCTGGGAGCTGCTTACTCTTTTTTTGACTTGGAGTTGGCACCCGAGTTAGTAGAGTCCGTCTTACTGGACTCAGCAGCAATGGCCGCAGTGGGAGCCTTGGCCTTTTTGGTTTTCTTTGGACAGTTGTCCGCGAAATGACCGGTACCTCCACAGAATATGCAGAGGTTGTTTTCCAGACGCCTTTTGTGCTTGTCTGCAGTTAGCTTCCCGTCCTTACCAAGCTTGTGTTCAAGCCAAAACTTGCTGGAAGCGCACAAAGTGCTACTGAGCTGCTCAAATAAGGTCCAGACTAGAGTCCAGTGTGAGTAACTGATGATATAGACAGTTGTGGAGAGGTATACAGCACCTAGAGTCCAGTGTGAGTAACTGAAGAGCAGAAACACTGGACTCTACAGGGTATGTGCGCTTCTGGGTAAACAAATGTAAACAACAAGTGAAGGAAACAAGTCAAGGGCGCATCTAGCGCTACAATGCAGCTATGAAGCTAAAACAAGTTGGTAGTAAGTAGGGTAGATCATCATAGTAAGTAATAGACTCATAAGAAGAGGTGGAAATCACCAAAACTAACAAAAGGTACTCTGGAGTTCTGCTATGAAATGGACCCAGCTGTCCATCCAACGTGGGCGGTCAGCCGGATTACCGGAGTTGAGGAGGTCCAGTTCGAACCATTCCAGCATCATACCTTTTAGATAGGATTGGGTGAACGTTACCCTTGCCCTATCTTGGCGGAAAGCCTTAGCACGATCCTGGAAGCACAGTTTGCACTGGACCAAGAAGGTCCGGAGTTTTTTGGGGTCTGTGCCGTCAAAGGTGTCCAGCTCATGGACCTTGGCACGGGAGGAAGAGGAGTTGTTGGTATGACGAGAGGAGCAGGAGAGGCGGTTGACGGCGACGGCGAGATTGTGGAAGACAGCCATATTGGGAGGCAATGTCCACAATATGGAGAACATGGACACAACACAGCGGGCTCTACTCAAATGACAATGAAGTCTTTAACTCACTTGAATAGAAGGTTCAAACTTGAAGCAAGATAACCAAAGGTGGTTTGATAGTTCTTGGATAGAACAGAGAGTAAATCGTAAGAGGAAAAACTCTGCAGCACTCCAAGTAGCGTAAGGGTATTTATACGTCTGAGCTGCGCACAGACCATGTAAAGTAGAGTGTTTCCTAAGAGTCCATAAACGGACGGTAGATAAGTACCTTCCTAACATAGTAGTTCTGTGGAAGCTCGTAGAACCTCGAAGAAGTCCACAGTGAGTCATATGTAACACAAGAGATAAGAAACGGTCTAGATTGACCCATAAGAACATTCCAGAAGGAACGTTATCTCCTTATCATGACCTTGTCATAGATAAGAGATATGACTCCGGTTAGTTGGTACTCTCTGATAACCGGTCATGTGACTTAGACAATCACATGGAAGAGAATGAGTCCAGACACATCACGTGTCAAGGCTCCTGAGAAGTCACGTGCTAGTGATGACTAAGCACTTACTTTCTCAACAAGCCAGACTAGGGTCTAGCTCTTCCGTGGCATCAAGAAATTCGTTGTTGTTGTTGTCATCTCTGGGGTCGTCCAGATCATCTCCGGGACCATCCTCAGGGCCAAACCATTGGAAGCAACCGGGTTTGCGACGCTCTGGGGTGGAGTCGCGATGGTAGGGAAACCAATCACCAGAAACAGATTCATGGTGACCTAAGTCTGCAGAACCACGAAGGCTCTGAGACGCAGCATCTCGACGTGGAGTCACAGATGCTGTGGGGTTTCGAGCTGTGAAGCTCCGGAATTGGCTAATGGAAGCCAGAGGTTGCCTGCGGTTAGACAGGGCTTGCTGGGCAGCAGAAAGATGGAGGTCGTCTACTGCACCTGCTTCCTCAGCAAGTGCTGCAGTGGTACGAGCACGAGAATGTGTAGTCATGGTCATAAGGAAATGGAAACTAGTTTGCGTACGAGGTTTGGGATAGTGAACCCACACAAGTGTGAGTCTGAAATACTGTCAAGTCCGGGTCTACTCCGGTAGGGGGTCTGGTCAAGTCCGGACGAAAGTGGATGAAGGAGAAGGGCAGAGGGCTGGACAAGGGATTAGTCTGGCCGGAGTTGAGACCGATTTGATTCAACGACAAGGGTGTCGAGTGTTGATCCCTTGCATAGGTTCCGGTCAAGGCGATGGGGTCGGAGACAGACAGAGACTGGAGTAGAGACTAAGTTGATTTCAGACTGAGGTATACATAATAAACTACAGAGTACTTATACTAAGTAAGAACTAGGGATGAGTATTTACGGTGACAAGTAAACAGCCTGAAAGGCAGACAAGGAACACTGGAGTTGAGACTAGGTCAGGTCTGGGTAAAATAAACCAGGTCTGGTGAAAATGATACAAGGTGATGGATATAACAGGTACACGGAGAACTCACGTCAAGGCAGGGTAGACAGTGAGGTGTAGTAAGGACTGAGTAGGGACTAGACCAAGGGTCATACTTAACGGAGGTATATCTGTGCGACCGTGACCGGAGTAAGTGATGTGCAACTGGAGTTGAGCTGTAGAGCTACGATGCAACCAGAGTAACTGGATAAGGCCCGGAGTTGGACATGGTTGTAACAGATTCTTTAATCAACTCAAGTCTATGAGGAAACACTTTCCAGACATTCTCCATATCAGAATCAGTTATGATTTCCTGGAAAAAGGTGGTGTGAGTATTGTTATGACAAAAAGGACAATATGTTTTTACTCCACATACATAACACTCATTGTCATTAATAACATCCACATCAATGCACTTCCCCTTGAGCCTGTTTTTCACCCAGATGTGATATTCAATGCTCTCAAGCAAGCACCAACAATAACCACTGCTGACAGGGGGGGTAACTGGATTATTGGGTGATGCTGCCTCCTGAGGTACAGAACCATCCAGTTTAAGGTCCAGTGAAAGGAACATATCAAAATCAATCATAGAGCAATGTGTGTCTAAGTGAGGGAAGAGGTCAGAACAACCAACAACCAACACCAAAGGACAATAACAAGTGAGTGGTGATATTCCTCTGCAGTTCTGGTATGTAATTTTCACAGGGGGATGTGCTGCACACCTTCAGGCAAGGTGCAGGAGGGAAGGGAAGGGCTTCGCTGGGGATAGTATCGACTCCTCTTCAGCCTACCACAGTGGTTAGGAAGAGTCCTGGGGTTGAGCAGCAATGATGATTGACAATAGGGGTGATACAGCCAGGATGGAGCAGTGGGGAAGCAAGGGGGATGGTTCCTGCTTCAAAATGTGATGGACAGTGATGGAGTGGAGTGGATAGAAGTGCTAAACTCCCTTGAGCCTAGAAAAATGATCAGATACAAGGTATATCTGATAAACAGCAATAATGGAGCTTTAGGCCAGCACAGAGTGACCTACAAGTCCAAAGACAGAGAGGGAGAGTGAATGTGGTCACTTTATTGAGGGGGAAGCAGACACTTCCTTGCAGCCTTTGGCTGCTGTATATATTCAAGATGGGCTGTAAGCACAAATGACTAAGTGCTTGGTAAGAAAGTGGTAAGTGATCAATAAGCAGTGTAATCAGACTAAATAATTGATGGGGAGAGCCTGAACAAGGTGCTGAGCCAAGGGAATGAGCAAAAACATATGTAAAAAGGGGTGCATAACCAAGAATATGGAAAGATCATTGCACAGGGCCCAAAAGAGAGGGGGGGAAAGCATGGGATGAGTAGATCAAAGCAAAATGAGCATATGTGATGACATAATGCATAGGAAGCATGGGGGCATGAGTTAGGAATTGATAAGCAGCATAATAAGCATGATTTGAGGGATGATTGATAAGTGATTGATAAAGGGATAATGGAGATTAGTAATGCCAAGAGGAGATGAATAATGTGCAGCAGAGTGAGTTAGAGTGACTCTGTGTGACTCAGACAGAAGGGAAGCACAACCTGTGATTGATTGAACTTTAAATGTGGAAATGAGCTTCTGAAGCAGTGGCACTGATGGGAGTGACTGGGAGATAATAAGAGAATTGATCCAACCAGGAGAGTAGTTCCAGGGGGCCTGGAATGTCAAGTGGAGTCACAGCTGGTCACAGTGTCACAGAACCCTTTGATTGAGCTTTTGTAGGATGCCAACATACTCTATGTCATCACCTGCATCATCTGCATCACCCCCCACACCAGCTGGCATCAAGGACCTTTTGGCCAAGATTGTGACAACCAGCTCTTAGTTAATTAACAACTGGCCTTCCAGCAGCAACCATTGCAGTGAGCTTCCATAATCTTATTTGCCAGCTGTCATGATTCACACCATGTCTGTCCATGTATCTGACATCCCTTGTGCCCTCCACATGATGAAGATGTTGATGGCCCCACCAGCCAGGCAATGACAACTTAACCACCCTACCCACCACCAGTATGACATCTATGGTCCCTCCAGCACCAGCACAACATGACAGCTGACACCAGCACCACCACTGCCATTACCCCAATTAACAAATGTCACCAGTCCCACCCACCAGCATAACAACAATCACTATTCCACTAGCTACCTAGGTGTCTTCCTCACCACCATGTTTGAGGCAGTCCATGTTTAGATAGTCAGGTCTCACAGGTATCCATATCAATACATGATTTTTCAACAAAAAACATTGAAAATGCATTCTCCATGTTTTGGCCATAAACATGTTGAGTTAAAAAAAAATGATTTGTGCAATAAAATGATGTTATGCATGTAATGTTTATGGCCAGAACAAGGGATGTTTATTTAGAGTAGCATTGATTAGGATATACCTGTCATATCCATACTTTTCCCAGTCGCAAATCCAGTCTAACCTTCGCCTGCCTGACCTCTGCTTAGGCATAGATGCAACTCCGGATCTAGTCCAGCCATCTCCAGCCCCATAGCTGTACTCCAGCTCAACTCCAGTCACTACATCCATCTCCACCTCAGGACTAACTCCTGTCTTCCTGCAGACAGATCCATGGTCTAACTCTGCCATGTCAGACTTGTACCTACCATTAGTCACTATTCCAGTTTCAGTCTGGCCACTCCCTTAGCCCTGTCTGCAATGTAGCCCAACTCCGAATGGTACATCCAACTCTGGCTCAGGTCTTCTCCTGTTCCACTCTGCTTCCTCTGTTAGGTCCACCAATGACTTAGGACATTTCCATGTCCAACTCCAGACCTTCCTCCAGCTACTCCGCCCTTCCTCCACCTGCACACTCCCTTCACTCTTACACTCCCTCCACTCTTGCACTTCCTCCAGTCCCACTTCCTCCAGTTCCACTTTGTCCAGTCCTGGACATTGCTCTGGACCTAACATTAGTTAAGTCCACCTCTGACCCTTACCTGTCCTCTTCCAACCTAGTTCCCTTTACTTCACTGTCCCTGCTTTTCCTCTGTTGTCCCTGTAATCCTAGTTCCCCATGTCTGCTTCCACTCCAGTTTATTTTCTTGTACCTGCTTTATTTTCCTGTCTGCTTCTGCTCTGTCCCTTGTCCCAACTAAGGTGTTTACTTGTCACTGTATATACTCACCTCTAGTTCTCTTTACTATATAAACTACTATACTCTGGCCTAGTAGTTTTCTTAGATCAAATCTCAACTAAGATACTCCTCCCTCTGTACTACCCACTATGCTCTCCTAATTCCACCCTGTTCTCCTTAACTCCGGCCAACTCCGGCCTCCATCCTATCTTGTCCCCTTGGTCCTATGTCTGCTCCTAGCAAGTCTCCTACTTGCACAAGGGCAAAAGCCACCTCTGTCCTGGACTTGATGCTAGACCCTCTAGGACTTATCCCACCTCTGGGATGTCCTTCACTCCGGACAAGCTGTGCTACTCTGGACTACTTTCCCGCAGTCCAGACTTACTCTGCAAAACCCAGACTTACTCCCAGTGCTTCTCTAGTGCCCAGACTTTGTCCATATGATCCAGACTTGACTCTCCGCACTAACTAGCACCTACTAGTGTCTGGACTTACCTCCTCATTAGTCCCCTGCACCCCTGGACTTCTAGTAAGATTGTTGAGGAGAACCGATCCTGACAATACCTTGTGATTATAGGCTTTTTTTGTTAAGTATATAGTGTATGTGATTCACAATATTTTTTCACAGAACATTATGGTTTTTAGTCCCTAAATACAAGGAAAGTTATATTGTGTTTTCTCTATTTTGTTTTGCAAAGGATAGGCAGAAGAAAAAGTTTAAATTTTTTACTTCCCTGACATAAGAAATAGTCTCAAACCATGTCTTGAGATAAAGATTATACTGTATAATATTTGCCTTTTGTGTTAAACAAAATTGCAAATAAAAGAGTATCTCTTTTTTCTATTTTTTTTACAATGTTTTGTCACAAAACATCCAAAAATGCTTGCAGTGACCAGTCCACATCTGTGGGCCCCTTAACATTATTGAAGTGGATGCCCTGCTAGACAGTGGTGCCACTGATTGCTTCATTGACAAGAGCTGGGCTCTTGATCAACATTTGCAGTCATCTAAGCTGGTAAAGCCTATTCCAGTGCTTAGCATAGATGGCACCAGGAACCAGGAGGGTGATATTGATATCATGCATTATGTATTGCTTACAGTTGGTATTGGGAAACATGCTGAGAAGCTGTGGTGTGCCATCACTTGCCTGGGAAAGGTTCCACTTATCCTTGGCCACACCTGACTTCAGAAGCACAATTCTGATATAGATTGGGCTACTGGCAAAGTTAATTTAACTCAGTGTCCTCTAGAGTGCAAGTCACTTTGGAAACACACTTTTCTAAATTATTACAGAAGAACAAATCTCAGGAAACTTGGGTGCAAGCTTTGAAAGCACGTGAATCAAAGATTGCTATTGATGAGTTGACCCTAGAAGAACCTCAGAAGTAAGTGCCTAGGGAGTACCGGGATGTAGCAGTCATTTCACTTGGACACAAATGGACATGTGTATGAGATCTGTATTGGATGTGGAAGAGAGCTGTATACAGTTGACCATGCAAGAAGACAGGGCATGTAAGGTCAATACCTACACAGTCCAGAGTGAGTCCTTGACAGCTGTTGAATGTTATTGCATATGCAGGCACCAAAGGAAATTGTTTGCGATGGAGAGTGTGACCTGAATGAAGCGCAGTCTGAAAGGATATACAAGGAATAAGGATGTCTTCCAGGTCAATGACATTGGAACTGCCAATTCCTCATAGTATCCTTACTGTTACCAATCATGAGCCAGTATGTACGATGACAACATGGATGTTCTTGACAAGGCAAAGGTCAATGGAGAAGTTTCGTAACAATCAAAAGATAGCATTAGTTTTGATTTTGAGTGTGTGGTGAGGGAAGCCAGGTGGGGTGTGTTGAGCAATGTAGTCAAGAATACCATCTGACTGTTCCAAGCCTACATCTGCAGCCTCTTTGAGTGTGTCAGCAGAGAGGTAGGTTCTTGACTCGCCCTCAATGCATTGAAGGATATTGTTGTTATAGGAATCAACTTGTATGTGAGTTGGAGCAAAAATGGCTCTTCGAAGGCAAGCTTGAGGGTTGGGTAGGATATGAGACAGGTAGACAAAGTTGATGAGGTTTTCAGGGCTCTGGACATGCTCCATGAAAGTTAATGGAATGTCAGGTCTGGTGCCTTCCCCAATTGCATCTATGAAGTTTGCAAATTGGGGATCTTCTGCATTGCGGATGGGAACCGTGAGTCAGTAAATGGTGAACAATTCCCATAAGGGAGAGGATTTTATTGAAGCTTCAACGACTTGTGCACGGGTTCCACCACAGATAACAGGACACGTCTGGCAGAAATCACCAAGTATAATGATAATTTTACCACCAAATGGTAGATTGCATTCCATGACAGTTCAACATACTTCCTCGACACATGCAAGAACAGCACGGTTCACCATTGGCCCTTCATCCCAAATAATAACAGAGGCTTCTTTTATTAGTTCTCCACATGGATCAGTGGGTTTGATGGGTGATAGAAGCATTTTGTTCTTATCATTCACTGGAACCTAATGTGATGTGTATTAAGTTAGTGTGGAGTACAGACAAAGGAAGACATGAATAGACCTTGAAGGCAGAGTGTATGGTATGCCCACCTGGGTACAGCTGGGCTGCGAATGCTGCAATTGTAGTCAGAATGACAATGCGCCTGAGAGAGCAAACCTTATCACATATTGCATTGATGAGGAAGGTTTTGCCTCGACCGGCTTTGCCATCAATAAAGGCAAGGAGGGACTCTTTTTTGAGCACAGAAGACATGATTTGATTGTAGATGAGTGCGACAGCTGTAGCAGCACAATTACAAAGATCAATTGGGTCACGCACCCATTACTCCAGTTCATGTCAGACTTCAGCAGTGAATCTTAAGGGGTCTGGCAACTCATAAAATGAAAGTGACTTTCCATGTTCTTTGAGTGACTTATTGAGTTCCTCTAGTGCATGGTTCAGTCCAAGGACTGTATTGAGGTTGAACTGGAGAGTAAAGTTGTGTGCCATATGTTGTTGGTAGCTTGTCCAGATGTCAATAGGTGCCAGGATACAGTCATTGACGAGGAGGTGAACAAAAAGCTGTCGAAGCTGTTGAGGGGTAGCAAGAGTGTTGATTGCCTTTTGTATAGCGTACTGTGCTTCATTCTGATCAGCAAAGAGGCCTAATGTGATGGCTGCTTCTTGGAATGTTTCATATATGACACCATTGATGGTGTGTGCATTCAGAAATGATAGTGCTGATTGAGATTGCAAGATTGCACACAAGTAAAAGAGGTTTCCTTGCGATGGACAGATAGCATTTATTCAGCTGAGATGGGGGTGTGTGGCATCTCTCTGGACAACATGCATACGATACTGGGTGTGTGGATTAGAAGGAGATTTATCAAAGTAGTGGCAATCCATCAAGTTTCAATTGTCAAAATGAGTAAGTCGGAATAAGGTGAAGTATTCTGCATACAGTAGGTCTGAAAATGCTTGCTGAATGCCAGATGTATCTGTAAAGTATTCTATAGGTTGCTGAAAGTATCAATTGAGCAGTGAGAGTGTGCTCGCAGTATCATTTGTGCATAGATATTGATAGTTTGACCACAATTCAGGGAGGTGTATTGGAAGTGATGTGACAGCAGGATCCTTTTTTGTAACATGAAAACCAAGAATCCACCATGCAGCTTCACCTGCCAAGAGGTACCAAGCATCCCAATAGTCTTCAATTTCATCAATTCTGTTGTCAGGACTAGGGTCCTGTACACGATAATGTGTATGGTCAGGACCTAGGGAATGATACACGACAATGTAATGGTATATGTTACAGAAAACATACCTTTATGTATGTATTTGAACAGGTATTGAAATATGTGGGATGTGTTGGTGACCTTGAAATTGATGTGGCACTGAAACTTTTGTAGTAATGGGAGACAGTGTGGTACCATTATTTCATCTCCTGGTCTGTGTTACAACCATGTCCAACTCCGGGTCTTATCCGATTACTCTGGTCGCATTGCAGCACTATAGCTCAACTCCGGTCGCTCTCACTTACTCTGGTCATGGTCACGCAGTTATACTTCCGCTAAGTACGACCCTTGGTCTAATCCCTATACAGTCCTTACTACACCTTGCCGTCTACCCTGCCTTGACATGAGTTCTCTGTGTACTCGATATATCTCCTACCTTGTATCATTTTCACCGGACCTGACCTAGTCCCAACTCTGGTTGTTCCTTGTCCGCCTTTAAGGCTGTTTACTTGTCACCGTAAATACTCGTCCCTAGTTCTTACTTAGTATAAGTACTCTGTAGTTTATTCTGTATACCTCAGTCTGAAATCAACTGAGTCACTACTCCAGTCTCTATCTGTCTCCATCTCCATCTCTGTCTCAATCATCTTGACTGGAACCTACACAAGGGATCAACGCTCATTGTCCTTAGTCGTTGAATCCAAGCGGTCACCAACTCCAGCCGGACTAACCTCTTGTCCAGCCCTCTGCTCTCTTCCTTCATCCATCTTCGTCCAGACTTGACCGGACCCCCTACCGGAGTAGACCCGGACTTGACAGTCTGCATCATTGATAGTGAATGCGACCATCAGTATCAATGGTAGTCGTAGGCTGTAAAGGACAGGGGTACTTGAAACAACATGCTCTAGTTCCATCAGGCAATTCATATTGACAGTATTTTGGAAGGTGGTCAATTCAGTGTAGGATGATTGTGGCACATGAAGGTGTTGACTAATAAAGCATCATTTAGGTCGTCAGGAACTTCAGCAGAAACAATGGAATTGATATCATCTGGATGGATACAGTCACTTGCATATTTCACAAGAATGTGGGTATGAGGTAGTCCACACTTCTGAAATTCAATGGAGTGTATGCAATATAGTAGTCAGCCAGCCTGAGGAAACGTAGATTTCAAAATTTGTAGCAGAAGTGCAAGTTTGTGCTTGAAAACTCAAACAAAGACAACAGGGATGTCTGTGAAATCCTGTCCAGGATGGAGTTGTGACTGGATTTCAGGCCAGTTTGAATTACATGTCATGGTAATGAAGAACATTGGGTTTCCTTTTGCTGCAGCAACTGCCAAAGAATCAGCTATATCAGCAACTTGACAAAAAATCTGAAGTTCTGAGAACTTCTGAACTTCTGAAAAGAAATCTGATATCAGATCTGTTGATCTGAAATGTCTGAAAAGTTCTGATTTCTGATTTTTTTCAGACTTTCAGATTTTTGATCAGATCTTTTCAGAGCTGCAGACCTTGTGTCAGATTTTTTCAGAGCTTCAGATCTCAGGTCAGACTTTTTCAGATGTTCAGATTTTTTGTCAAGTTGCTGATGTAGTTTGAAGCCCAACATCTAGAGCTGAGAAATGAAGTCAGAAGGTAAATGTTCTCACAGGGTTCAATGTCTGGTACATCCATTAGAGCAGCCTTGTCTCATCACAAGTGCAATTGATTTGTTCATATGTAATTAAGTCTGCATTCCAGGTCATGGCTGAACATGTCGACAATGTATTCATTTGTGACATGACCAAAGATTCGAAAGCATTCTTCACGTAAAATTCATGCACAATAGTACCACATCTGAGTGGTGATTGCATCAACACCATCGTTGTTGCTACCAACAGAGTGGGTAAGATGATGGTGGTTGCTGAACAACCCCCAATCTAAAGTCCCATGAGGGAAGAGAAGAGGGTATGCTAGTGGTTCCCAGAGGCAACTAACAGTTGGAATGGCCTGATTTGTTCCTGATTGACAAGAGATAATCAGGTGCCTAGCTTTCACTTGAGATTGAGTTGTATTGTCATAAGGCATAATAGCAGCAATCTCTGCAGCTCCTGAATCATGTAGGATGAGCTCAGCATTTGGGTAGTGTGTTGAAACAGTGCTATAGTGTTGGAACACAGTTACAAATGGATTAGTGCCTTGCAAAGCGTGGTGCATAACATCTATCCACATAGGTGGGAGCAAAGCAGCCCATGCCAGATATGGTATGTTTTGCATGAAATCATCATACAAAAGCCAGCGGATAGCAGAATTTGCATGAGTTGGGCACACATGATGATAGACTCAGCCTTGAATTGCAAGAAAGCCTGGAGGTTCCTTAGTGGTCAGAAATGCATGTGATGTCTCCAAAGCTGCAAATGAGAAAATGTGATTAAGTATGTGAGAGTAGTGGGAAATGTCTGGGTGATTGAGGAAGACATGATATTGGATAGGAAGTGGTGGAAGGGGAGGGACCTCATGATATTTTGAGCCTCCAGGCCCACAGCAGAAACCAGGATGCTTGCCAGTGAGAAGGGGAATACCACAGGTATGACACTTGTGACTCTGACCCACACGTTCACTTCCCCAGGATAGTTTTGTACTAGATATTGGGCCTATTTTCCAAGTTGGTTGTTGAGACATTTTCTAATAGTATGCACTACATTTGCACAGATGAGACATGTAAGTAATAAGCCTTTTGCCATTTTACTTACATCAAGCAATAGAAATTGAATTGCTCATTTCAATGCTGTCAGAAGGACTTTATATGTTCAGATGGCATGGACAGTGGACAACCTAAATGGACATGTTTGCATAGCATGCTTGTACTATGACAGAAAAAGCATTTTTGGATGCTATGCTTTTGTATTCACGTAGCACATGCTTCATACAATGAATTGGGTTAATCCATTTGTGCATTGGTGTATGCACAATTGCATGATTCCATGTGAATGATATAGGCAGATTAGTGTGCTAGTTTGGTTGCCATTATTGGTGTTCTCTGATTTATGAGTATCTGTATCAAACTTTCTTGGCCCTGATAGACTTGATCTAATGTCATGATACCTTGAAGAACCAGGGGATTCACAATTAGTGGTAAGTTTGAAGTGTTTTCTTTAGGTCATTGCTGATGTTGGGATGCTAGTAGAGTTAGTCTTTGTAATACAGGTGAAATTACAGTTTTAAACCTTCGGAACAGCTAACAAACTCAATCAATAGATGTCTCATCTAATTCCATATTAGACAGGGAAATGAATGGGTCAGGGTACCATTGGGGACAGATATGGATTAGAATTTGATGATAAAAGTGTAGCCCATACTACTTGCATACAGTGTCAAGGGTCATACAGATGAGGGTATGGGTGGCAAATTATCAAACTTTTGAAGGTGGCATGAACTTTGATCCATTTAGTACTCGTCATATTTTAGCAGTAGTAGAATTCTGCATGGTGGGTAAATCTGTGAGTGTTGGAGTGTGGCTGATCTGGCCCCCATACTCACAGACAGTTTGTACCCATCAAGGTATTTTTGAACACACAGGTACTATAGTGTTTCCATCATCCAGAGAACTAAGCTGGCTCTTTCAATTATGAGTCCTATAGTAGGTGAGTTTGCCATTCTTGACTTCATTTGATGTACATGTATGGGGATACTCAGCGTTCCTTTTTTTGAGTCCATCCACTTCATCTGCACATTACCTCGTGCTCCCAATAGGTCAGTTTGCCAGTTTTGGCTTTAGTGGACATGTACTGACGTGTTCCAGTGTATTTCTGGTCATATTTGCATGGTCTGCAATGCCATGCATCCCTGTGTGTATATTCTGTGTGCCTACACCCCATACCCATGTATTTTACTATACTTAACAGTTTTTCAAAGTATTCATGCAGTATTGTAACTGACATGAGAACATGATCATATGACACTACATATGTATTATGAGTACAGATTACATACTGAAAGAGAACAACATTTGACATGGATATAGACCCAAAATAACATTTAAAGGAAGACAAGGCAAAATGAGAATCCAGCCAAGTACTTATTTGACATCTTTTGGGACAGCAGCCTTTCATTTACCACAAGCTTTGAATGAAGGCAATGCTGGCATTGCTGGCATGAAAGGAGGACTGGAAGTGGATGTACACGGAGGATCAACAGGAGATTGCATTTCATCAGACAGAGAGGAAGTAGCAGAGAGCTCATGTGAGCAAACACTTGGATTACTAGATGGGACGACATTAACAAACATATTCAAATATAGACAAATGGATGTACAAACAGTGTGGCTATCCCAGAAACTGGTGAGGGAAGAGTGCTAGGTGTCGAGGATGGTGCTGTGACCATAGTGTCAGATGATGATGATGATGATGATGAGAGAAAAGAGGTGGCACCAATGGTGTGGTACCAATGGGTAGGGGTTGAGAGGGGGAGGGTGTAGGCCATCTTGGTACTGAGCTTGAAGATTCTGTGTTAGGCATTGGCGATGATGGGATATTTTGGTGCAAAGACAATGTCCTAAAAAGAGTCATGATTTAAATTGAAAAAAGTCAAGGAAGTCCAAAAAAAAGATACCGACTTTGGAACATTCATTGCAATGGCATTGAATTTACACCTTTTGACTGGTGAGCCTTTAGAACTCGAAGATGAAGTGGACTCATTGGTATTTGGTCCAATATTCATAGCAATGTTCTCAGCGTCGATACAAATGGCACCTGCTGAATTGACATCCATGATGGTACTGAAGAAATGAATAAAAGAATTTGTGCTAGCCAGAGGAGTGTGGCTTCATCATGGACGGGAGCTATTGAAAGTGCACCTGAATGGAAGAGCATAACACACAAATAGCTGATTAATGGAACAATCATACTGCACAGTTGAAGATTTGGTACCATCATGAACATAATCACTCACAATGACAGAAAATGCCTGTGTTACATCATCTGCAAGTACCTCAGTGCCCAAGACAGCACCAATCCCCGATATGAAAGGATATGGACAATCAGGGACACATTGTAATTCATATTCTGTTTCAGTTGGATTACCTGGAATGGAAACAAGGTGATAAGCATCAAGGAGTGCCATGTCATTGGGGGGACAGAAAGCCTTCACAATGACAAAGGCAATGGTGTCATCGGCATATGGGATATCATTGTAGGGGCTGTAAATGTGTATTTCAGCAGGGATGTCAACACTGCCAGAGCACTGAATGGTTGTTGTATAGAAGCAGTAGTAAACTTTACTTTACTTGGTGGACACTGCACACTTGCCACCAGTAAGTGCAAGGAAGCCAATGAGAGTGAACGAAGACATGGGACAGATTTTCCGGACAACCGATACAACCAGCACATTGAATTAAATGTGAACTGCAGACACCTTAACTGTCTTCAAATAGTAATTGATCTAATCTTCTAAAAGGCACATCCATTTAAAGCACCAAAGCATCAAAACAGAGGTGTCCAGACAGAGAATACAAAGAACAGCCCTAAACAGATCTAGGTTGCCACTTGAACACATACTGGCAAATGCAGCTAACTTGCCAGAAATTTATCAGCTAAACCAATTATGCATCCCAACACATATCCAAAAGAATGGACTGGAGGGCAAAGAGGGGGCAGACCAAACAGTGGTACATAAAACCAGGTCATCTGCTTAATATATGGGATATATCAGACCTTCTATTAGTCAGCAGATGTCACTGGTCTTCTTTATCCCAAAAAAGGATGGCAAAAAGCACATTGTACAGGATTACCGCTACATAAACAATTGGACAATTAAAAATAACTATCTGCTACTGCTTATCTCTCAGCTTGTTGACAAGCTTAATGGTTGTAAGCTCTTCACAAAGATGGATCTTCACTGGGGTTATAACAACATAAGGATTCATGAAGGTGATGAATGGAAAGCTGTGTTTGTAATGCATAAAGAGGCTTTCAAGCCATTAGTAATGTATTTCAGTCTCTGTAATTCACCTGCAACATTCCAGAAAATGATGAATGAGATATTCTACAATATGTCAGATGTCTGCATGGTGTACATAGATGACCTGATGATATTTACAAACACAGATGATCAGGAAAAGCATGACCAGATCATGCTAGAAGTTTTGAAATGGTTACGAGATAGCAACTTGTTTGTCAAACCCAAGAAGTGTTGCTTCAGAGCCACCAAAGTCGACTTCTTTGGAATGATAGTCTCTCATGATGGGATCAAAATGGACCCTGAGAAAGTTAATGCTATTCTAAAGTGGCCAGAGCCGATGAATGTCAAGCAGATTCACATATTCCTAGGCCTCAGCAACTTTTATAGATGCTTTATTAAGGATTATGTGATCATGGCTAGGCCAATGACAAACCTTAAATGTAAAGATACCATATTTAACTTTGAAGAGCAGGAATGTGCTGTGTTTGAAGCTTTGAAAGCTGCCTTTATTCATGCTCCAGTAGTACAGTATCCCAACCAGGACTGTGAATTCTGCCTGGAAACAGACACATCTGAGTTCACTGTCAGGGGAGTGATATCCATGAAATGTGAAGATGGCAAATTCAGACCCATTGTGTACATGTCACACTTGATGGTGCCTCCTGAACAAAATTATCCTATTCATGATAAAGAGATGCTGGCCATTTTAAAAGCAACTCAGGCCTGGCACCATTATCTCAAAGCCACTCCTTATGCTTTCAAAATATATACAGTAACATACTTCACAAAGTTGCAGAATCTCTTTTAGTGCCAAGCACACTGGCAAGTGTGGATGACATGCTTTAACTACTCATTAATTTATAAAAAGGAAACCCAGATGCATGTTGCAGATCCACTTAGTAGGTGATTGGACCATTACATCTCTAGTTTCAAAGATAACAATGAGCAGGTCCTGTTAAACCCAGTATCTATTAAGCTGATTGACGTCACTGATCAGACTTATGAGGAGCAACAGTCACTCATTACAAACTTTCATGACACTCCTGTTGCTGGGCATAAATGAGTAAAAGCTACTTACAATGCACTCAGGAAGCATTACTCATGGAAAGGAATGAAGGAACAAATTCAGACCTACATGAAGCATTGTCAGAAGTGCCAACAGTCTACAGTCTCAAATCAGAAGACTTCTGGAAGCCTTGTTCCTCTTCCTACTCCTAGTAGCCCATGACTCAATATCACAATGGACTTTACTGAGATGCTGGAATCCCTCAGTTACAATTATATATTAGTGGTTGTTGATTGGTTCTCCAAGGAGGTCATGTTTGTGCCTTGTGTCACATCCATGCCAACTCTGATACATCTCCTTTTTGCTCTGACATCTCTCCTACCAACTCCAATGTATCTCCTATTTGCTCCGACGCATCTCCTATTAGCTCTGACATATCTCCTATTTGCTCCGACGCATCTCCTACCAACTCCGACGTATCTCCTATTAGCTCCGATGTTTCTCCTCCGAACTCCTACTCTGTTCCTCCGGTCTGTCCGGCCTGCTTCTGTCATACCTTCAGGTACAACAAAGCCCCGTCCTTATCTTGCTTCTGCCTGACTCTAAGTTCCTCCTACTCCTACTCCTACTCCTACTCCTCCGTCGTAACTCCGCTCCTCTGAAATACGAGGGCTGAGCCTGTCCAAGGGTGCAGCACATAAGCTGAAGCTGACACCCTCACCCCCTATGTCTTCCTTCCTCTTCTTCAGGTGCTGAACTCCTCCCCTGTAGGACTTGTCCTCCCCTACATTGGACTTGCATCTCCTCCTTTCAGAGTTGCACCTCCTCCCATCGGACTTGTCCCCTTTTTTGTCGGAGTAGCACCCAGAAGCAAGGTGGAGATCATAGGTGCTTGACACCTTGTACAAAGGAGGAAACCATGTTTTCAACTACCAAGTTATTTAGAGACCATGTTTGGTGTCAGCATGGACTTCCATTGTCAGTAGTGTCTGACCGAGGATCAGTCTTTGCAAGCAACTTCCTGGGGGGAGTTGTATAGACTTTTGGGCATGAAGTGGAAGATGTCTTGGTCAGACAGAGTCATTGAACCGTGAAGTTAATCAATATCTCTGAACCTACATAAATGCTTGACAGAATGAATGGGCTGGATCAAGATCACCCAGTTTGTTTGGAATAACATGGTCTCAGAAGTCACTACTGATTCACTGTTTGGAATTATCCAGAGTTATTCCCCTCAGATGTGTGTAGAGCCTGTTGACATGGTAGCCCCAACAGCTAAGGACATTGCCACCATATCTAATAAAGTTGTTGAGCCTTCTGAGAAAGCTAAATGTATTATGAAGCTTCAGGCAGATATGCATCAAAATCCTACCCTGGATTATGTTGTAGGCCAACAAGTGTGGCTTTCTATAGACAATCTTTGGATGCTAAATCACACTTCTAAGAAGCTTACAGAAAAGTGGATTGGCCCCTATGAGGTCACTTGTTACCCTGGTTGTGGTTGAGCTTAAGCTCCTGAAAACTCATTGGATTCACCTGGTTGTGAATGTGTCATGAGTTAAGCCTTATTTAGGTCCTCTTCCCAGCCAACCTGTATCCCATCAGGAAAAACTGCAAATGCCTTTTGTAAACTTATAACAATATATGTGAACATATGTTACCATATATTATCATAGTGTCACAAATAGTACTTATGATTAAAATGGCATCTATGGGAAAGTTCCTGCTTTTATGATCATATATAGTCAAAAATATCAGGGGGTCCATCCAAAAAGTTCACAAAAGATTATCTATGGTCACAAAAACATATGCTCTGGATGACTTCAGCACTGCAATGCAGGCCTACCTTCAGGCCCAGGGCCAGTGGTACATTTATTCAACTACACAGCCTACTGATGGCCACAACAACCAAAAGGACTGGGATGACTGCACTGAGAGAGCACTCAGTAACATCACCTTACACCTTGCCCCCTCCATCCAGGTCGCTGTCTCCAACCTCACTATGGTCAAGGAGGTCTGGGACCACCTAAAGAAGAATTTCAGCACCCCCAGTATTGGTTCTGCCTATGCTGAGCTTAGCAAGCTCCTCTCAACTACCATCCCCACTGGCTCCCATCCCTCTCTGGCTATCACCAAGGTGCTTAGCCATTTTGCTTACCTCAAGGATGCTGGCTTCGAGTTTCCTGCCCCTGTTCAGGCTATGATTATTCTATGCAAGCTCCCTCCCACTATGGAGGTTGTAGCTCAGATACTCAGCCAGATGTTACCAGACAAAATCAAAAACTTGAAGCCTGATGGGATTGTCAAGGCCACCACTCTCTCTTTCGAGCAAAAAGGCACGTCTTCCTGCAGTGGTGGTAAGGGCCCCCAGGCCAATAAACTTAGCACTGTAAAGTGCAAGCCGGCAGATCCCAAGTTTGCCCAGCAGCAGCAGCAAGGCGGGTCCAACAGTTAGAGTTTTAAAGTCCAGTCCAGTCCAGTTTTTTTGCCTTTTTTTGGAAATGGACTGGACTGGACTGCTTTGGGAAGCCTGGGAATGGTTCATGGACTGCTTAAGGACTGGTCCAAAGCAGTTGCAACCGGTTTTTCAAAAAACCAGTCCAAAACCACTCAAAAACTGGTCCAAACCACTTAAAAACTGGGTTTTTTTGCATTTTATTGATGTTTTTCACATCAAAGGTGTGTCAAATAGCATCTAAATACTATGTATACACTGTAGGAATTATGTACAAGTCATTACATATTTATTTGCGCCATACTTCATCCAAAAAGATCAATTTTACACCCCTTAAGACCCACTGCAGGCCAAAATTAGCCTATAATATAGGGGTTTTTATACCATATATGTATTGCTTACATAATACGGTTGCAACTGGTCTTTTTCATCCTTCTCAAAAGTAGGCAACTGGCAACTACAGTCCAGTTGCAACTGGTCTGGTCCAGTCCAGTTTCCAGTCTTTTTGCGGTCCTATGGACTGGACTTTAAAACTCTACCAATGGTGGTGTGAGTGGAAATGCTCCTGCCCAGCAGGCCACTTTTGCCACCTACGTCCACTATGATGGACCAAAGCCCACTGTCGACCCTTGCACCTTGGCCCACACCCCCAGTGCTACCAACTATGGCCCCCCCACATTCAATAACACCATTAGGGCCTTCGATTTGGCACACCATCTGGGGGTAGAGCCCTCCCTGCCAGACCATATGCACCCTCAACCAAGTCATGTTGATGGCTAGTGCAAACCTGGACCAGCCTGAAGCCAGTCCCTCCTCACTGAAGCGCCCTCGTCTAGAGGAGTGCATCACAATGTATGAGGAGGATGCCATCTCCTTGGGGGATGATGAGCCCTTCACTCACGAACTGTTGGCTGATGATGAGTTCAATGAAATTGATGCAATGGTCCTTGACTGCTACAATGTGATGTCGATGGCAATGGGCACAGAGGCCAGCCTTTTCAGCCAAGTATGTACCTTCTGCACATGTACTGATCGACACTGACATGCTTCCTTTACATGTGTGTTATACACCTGCACTGTATATAGCAAGTAGTCACTACAATATGTCATGTCATATCTCAAGTAAAGCATATATCTGTTCATGTTCGAATGATGCATGCTGTGCTGGCTGTAAGGGAAAAATGGTTGACAATAGCAAACTATCTGGTGCCTTCTGGCTACTAGACTCAGGTGCATCCCGCTGCTTTACTGGTGACATAGGTGATTTTGCCTCCTACAATGCACTAAAGTGAGCACACTATGCCAAAATGGCTAATGGCATAGCACTGATTGCTGGCATTGGCACAGTATTACTCCAGTGCCTAGACCACAACTCTGGGGATGAGAAAATAACCACACTCACCCAAGTGTTCCATATGCCAGGCACTACTGCACACCTCATTTCTATGGGCAAAATGCTCCAGTGCAATTATAAGGTCACTAGCGATAAGAGAGGCATTAACCTCACCAACAAAGTGGAGCACTTATGGTTTGGGCCAGACCCAGAAGACGATTGCAATGTCATTTTTGGGATTAGATCCATCCCAATAATTAGATCTAACTACATCACCTCCGTGAGCAAAGTCAATTATGACATTATGCACTGGAGGTTTGGGCACCCCTCAAAGGAAGTACTCCAATGCGTGCAGAAGCATATGCAGCGCTTCCCAGAGATTCACTTTCCTACTGAGGACTGTGTCTGCCCTGGATGTGCTCTTGGCAAAATGCCCAATCGAGCTTTCCCAGAGAATGAAAGACGTGGCTCCAAGCCCTTCGAGCTGGTGCACTCTGATCTCAAGTCTTTCCTGGTTACGTCATACCGGAAATTCAAATATGTTATCACTTTCTACAATGACTATACCTCTCATGCCTGGACTATGCCTCTTCACTCCAAAGCTGCAGCGATTATGGCCACCAAAGATTAATGGTGCACGTCCAACATAATGTGCACGTTGTTGGATGGATGTCCAATGCTGGCGGAGAATATAAATCCAATCTGTTCGATTGAGCACTCCTTGAGAAAGGAATTAAAATATATCAAAGTGCTCCAAGAACTCCCATGCAGATTGGCCACACCGAGCATCTAGGGTCCACTCTCATGGACAAAGCTGAGTCTATGTGGCATCAAACCTGCATTCCTGACTCCTGGTGGGAATTCGCATTCGCTCACGCAACCCACATCTACAACTGTACCCCAGTAGCTCACCTGCAATGGCACATGCAGTGTTTACCACTGCACATGCCATCTTTGACGAGTGTCATTTCCCTCACTGCCCCAAAAACTAGCACGAACCTCTTGAGAACCCTTTTGGAAGGGCAAATCTGAAACCAGCCACTGATCGACCAGGGAACCCCCCTGATGATATTGACAGTGATGACGATGTGGAACACGACCATAGCTACCCACATCCCCAAGTGCAGGATGACAATCCAAAGTGTGAGGACCCTGAGGCTCCTGAGGAAGAGCCTAATCAACCAAATCCTCTCTGTACGCCATCTCCAGTGCCTCAACCAGCACCGAGAATGCCTTCACCACCAGCAGTTAATATACCTGCCCGCCCCCAACATGAATGTAGAGTGCCATTGCGCCCTGGTAACGTGTATGGTGAGCAGCGACATCCCATCAAGCAACTTCAGGATATTGAAAGTGCCTCCCAATGGCGACAAACAGTGGGTGAGGCCTTTAGGCCCCCACAACTGGACACACTGGACCACATACCTGGTGGTTTCCCTGACACCTCTGCAATGGCCAGTGAGGAAGATGTGCAAAAGATGTGCAAGGAAGAGGGAGCAAACCTAGTCTGATTCCTGATGGGCAAAGCCCTCACAACCTGCAATCCTCAATATGAGAATGTCCATGATTGGACCTATAGGGGACATTGCTCGCTTACCCCAAGCAGAGCAGAAATTCTGGCGACTTGCTTGCCAAGAAGAGCTCGACGTGCTGCAAAAGCGAAAAGTCTTTGAGCTAGTTGACCATCCCCGAGACCAGAAGGTCATTAAGAATCAATGGGTCTTTGACGTAAAGTTGGATGGCCACAAGAAAGCCCGCTTAGTTGTGAAAGGCTTCTCCCAGGTCGAGGGATTAGATTTTGACCAGGTCTTCTCACCAGTCATGCGCTTTGAAACAGTGTGCCTCATGCTTGCACTTGCCGCACTTGAGAATTGGTTCATTACTGGACTTGATGTTCAGAGCGCCTACTTGTATGGCAAGCTTGATGAAGAAATCTACATGGAACAACCCAAAAAGTTTGCAGTTCCTGGGCAAGAGCACAAAGCGCTCCACCTTTGGCATGCCCTCTATGGCCTCAAACAGGCCAGCCTAGCTTGGTGGCACTCACTTGATGAGTCTCTGAAAGAACTTGGGTTTGAGTACCTTAAGTCTGAAGCAGGCATCTTCTTCTACAAGAAGAAAGGCACCAACATTGTCATTGGTATCATATACGTTGACAACACATTATTTGGAGAACCCAATGAGTTCCTCTGAATGCAAATCACTCACAAAGGTTTCGCTATCCACTTGGACCAATGCGCATACCTACAAAAGGTGGTTGAACACTGTGGCATGCTCAATGCAAAGTCCGCAAGCACCCCACTGCTGGCTGGCTACTATGCCACCAAAAATACAGAGCCTGTTGATGCAGAACTTGTTGATATTGAGTGTTTGTGCACTCTTATTGTGCTTATGCACGCCTTTTTCAGTGATTACTTCAGCTCCTTCCTTTCATGGATCATCACATGATTTGTGGCTTGTGTTTTCCTTTGTTTCTCCTTGTTTGCTTTGTTTGTATAGTTGAAATTTTCGTGCCCAGAGTCTCTTCTCTTCAGTCTCTGACACTGGGCACAAGGTCTGTAATGTGTAGCTCTCCTCTTAATTTAGTCTCTGACACTGGGCACAAGTGTGCTCCCTTGTGGATTATCTGAACAGAACTCCCCTCCCGTTTCCAGACAGTAATAGGGTCCCTCCTGTATCTCATGTTAGGTACTAGGCCCGACATTGCATTTGCAGTCACCCATCTCTTGCACCATGCCACGAACCCATCTCAGGACCACCTGAATAAAGCACTGTATATCTGTCACTATCTAATTGGGACGTTTACATACTCCCTAGTATACAATGGTGGATCCAGTGCTGGCCTGATTGCATGCATGGACTCAGATTGGGGATCAGACCCTACCTCTCACCTCTTGCAGACAGGTTTCTACCTGAAGCTTGCTGATGGCTTAATCAGTTGGACTTCTCATGTGCAGAAGACCATTGCATACTCGTCCACTGAAGCAGAGTACATGGCTTTGAGCAATTGCACTTGCCAAGTCACCTGGATTCAGAGTTTACTCAGTGAGCTTGGCTATAAGCTGAAAGCTATCCCAATTTGTGGTGATAATCAGGGGTCCATATTCATGGCATCCAACCCTGTCACGGAGCCTTGCTCCAAGCACATTGACATCTGCTACCATGGAATCTGTGAGTCAGTTGCAAAAGGTAACATGGAATTATTCTTCATTGATGGTGCTGAAAATCCCACCGATCTGCTCACCAAGAACTTGCCCCATGAGAAATTCGTGAAGTTCAGAGCACAACTGGGCTTACAGTTTCCCTCTGGGAGCATCTAGTGCCTTATTTGCTGAAGTGCTCTACGTGCAGCACAGCAAGGGGGAGTGTTGAAGTTGCACGTGCACCTGGCGTAAACTGTCAACAAAGTGCACACAAGACTGCAGCCCATATTAGTGTAGACTTAGTAATAGTCCTCTTTAGAGTACATGTTACATGTTACATGTCACACATCACAATGTTTGTTGTATATAAACAGTGTTCATCACTTATATAATATAACAGCTCTTGACCAGCTACTGCTATCATCTCAGGTTGTGCACTCCACCCAACAGGTGAGTTGGAGTAGCAGTTCCTCTATGTATATAGGTATTGCTCCAACACTTCAGAGTACGGGGATGATGGAGGAAAAGAAAAAAGAAAATGGAGCTTGAAGTGCTTATAAACTGAAACATACTCACCATCATGTGAGGCCATTGAGGTCAAAGTTGTATAGACCTCATGTGACAGTGAGTACGTGTCAGTTTATAAGCATTTCAAACTCCATATAACTTTCTCTTTTCTTTTTTCATGTTCCCACTGTCTGTCCAATTGTTCAGATAATCCACAAGGGAGCACACTTGTGCCCAGTGTCAGAGACTAAATTAAGAGGAGAGCTACAGATTACAGACCTTGTGCCCAGTGTCAGAGACTGAAGAGAAGAGACTCTGGGCACGAAAATTTCAACTATACAAACAAAGCAAACAAGGAGAAACAAAGGAAAACATAAGCCACAAATCATGTGATGAACCATGAAAGGAAGGAGCTGAAGTAATCACTAAATAAGGCGTCCATGAGCACAACAAGAGTGCACAAACACTCAATACCAACACCAATGCTATGTCCAATACAATGCAACAGTAGTTTATGGTAGTTGTACTTTATGGGGTGTTAGTTGAAGTAGTACAAGTAGTATTGGAAGGAACCACAATGAAAGTGAAACTTCATTGTCACAGAGTGAGTGCTGGTGATGTAGTAGCATGATGAACATTGGCTGGGCAATACTAAAATAACATACACTGTATATACACCCCATGATGGTTTGTCTTCCCAACCTTCATCTCCACCCATCATCTCAACAGTGTTCCTTTCAACTTTCCTGTCAGAAATGTCCATCCCACCTCAGACCAATAAGGACAAGGAGTTTGCCTCTGGTATGTGTCTCCCATCCATTTTGATAGGTCTCTGAACATCCAGCCTAGGATTGATGGTGGAGTTTGAAATCCCAAACTACTGTGCAACCTGTCCTCCTAACCAAGTCCAACTCATGACTGAGGAGGAGAGAGACAATGTGATTGTCAGGTGGATTAAGCCATAGGTAGAAGATCACCTGGAGTTCTCATTGTATACAGAGTCAAAAACCAAAATGCCACACTTGTCTGAGGTGATCAAACAATATATCATTGTTTCAGCAATGTTAGAAGAACTATCAGTGCTGATAACACTGATAGATTGTGATGGGGCTCCTAGTTGCATGGTTAAAACAGTGTGAACCAATATTAGATCTATGGGTATATACTGAGTCAACCATTCAATTCTCTAGGATCACGTACTTAAGGCTCTCCACCTGGACTCAACCTGGGGTGAAGTGTGTCATGAGACTCTGACTTTCCTCTCATGGTATGGCCTAAATAGAACACGATATGAAGACTCTTGGGTTCTCCAGATGATAGAAGATAATAGTGCCAGCATGACCATGCTACAATGACTATTTGATCTTATAGATACCGCATACACAGAAGATGTGTTAGAACCATCTTACCAACAGCTTGAGACCATCTCTCCATCAATGTTATTGCAGGCATCTGTTCGCAGTTGATCATCTGATTGAACCTTCTGGAAGGCCAAGAGCCACAAGTTGGGTGCAAATGTGTTCATTGATATAGCTGCTGTCAAGGATGACGAGCAGGAAGACATGGAGGAAGAGTCAGAGAAATTCATCCATCAACCTCAACCAGTGGGGCCTTTGGGGAAATTGTCATTTCAACAAAGAATTGATGCCATTATCAATCAGCTCAATTGCTGGACACCTGAGCAGGTAACCTTTGGTCAGCCAGAAGTGTCACAGGTCTTGGAGTGTATTGTTCTGCCTTCGGAGAAATCAATATTCATAGTAGACTTTTTTTCTGGTATGTGCTATAAATTTATCTCGTTCTCTGTCTATTCAATGGTACCACCACCACCATAATTACTGATGCAACCAATCTACCAATCTTAATGTCACCCCATTGGACTCTGACTGTAAGATAGTTCTCGGACATAACTGGCTCACCTGATACAATCTGTTGATTGACTGGGTACTGAGCAGTATTGAGTTCAGAACATCTATGCAGCAAGTGCTAACCCCAAGCTCACTCCCCAACCCTGTAGCACACTCACCGAGTGCACTGAGACTCGATGCTACATCAGTCTTGTCTCCTTCCCCAACCAACTCTCCTCAGGCTCCCAGTCTTCAGGCACCCCCTATTGCTCTCATCAATGCTGCAGCCTTTCTGAAGGCTTGCCAGCTCAATGGCTCTCAACAGTTCTCTATTCAGATGAAGCCTGATGGCAGCTTTTGCACTGTGATGGTTGATGCTGCTCCCGACCTCTCCTCTGTCCCCAAGGCATACCATGACTTTGCCAATGTCTTTAGCAAGGTGAAAGCATCGGTACTTGCACCTCATCGGGAATATGACCTCAAAATAGAACTGGAAGGAGCACCTTTACTGCCCGGTAGACTCTATTCACTCTCCCCTGTCGAGCTCAAAACCCTTTGGGCATTCATCAACAAAAACCTTCACTTTGGTTTCATCCGTCCAACTTCATCCTCCCATGCAGCCCCTGTCCTCTTCATCAAGAAGAAGGACGGCTCTCTCTGACTTTGTGTTGACTACCAAGGACTCAATAAAATATCAAAGAAGGATCAGTACCCTCTGCCTCTCATCTCCAACCTACTCAACTCTCCAAGTTGGGCAAAGGTCTTTACTAAAATCGATCTTTGACATGCTTACCATCTGGTTTGCATTGCCAAAGGTGATGAGTGGAAAACTGCCTTCAGGACTTGCTATGGCTTGTATGAGTGGCAGGTGATGCCTTTCAGTCTCACCAATGCCCATGCAGCCTTTCAGTGTTTTGTCAACTTGGTCTTTGTGGACATGCTCAATGTCTGCATTGTAGTCTACCTCGACGACATCTTAGTCTACTCAGACAACATGGAGGACCATACCAAGCACATTCGGGAAGTGCTTTGGCAACTGCGCCAGCACAAGCTTTATGCCAAACCTGAAAAGTGTGAGTTCCATTTGGACTTGGTGGAGTACCTCGGGTACTTCCTCTCCCCCAACAGTTTGACAATGCCATAAGACAAAGTCAAGACAATCTGTGATTGGCCTGAACCTTGCAAAGTGAAGGACATTCAGTCCTTCCTCAGCTTTGCAAACTTTTACCATTGATTTGTATTCAATTACTCTGATATAGTGGTCCCACTAACTCAGTTGACATGGAAAGATGCCCCCTGTGATTTCTCCGACGTCTGCCAATGGTCATTCAACCAACTCAAGAAGGCCTTCACTACTGCTCCCATTCTCACTCACTTCCAGCCAGATGCCCAACTGATGGTTGAGACTGACACATTGGACTATGCGATCGCTGGTATCCTATCCATCACAGGGTTGGATGATGAGATATGACCACTTGCATTCTACTCTCACACTCTGACCGCACCTGAACTGAATTATGATAACCACAACAAGGAGTTCCTTGCTATCTTCAAGGCCTTCAAAATCTGGCATCACTACCTGGAGGGCCCTGCCTTCCCAATTGACATCATGACTGACCACAAAAATTTGGAGTATTTTTCTACCTCTAAGGTTCTCACCTGTCGGCAAGCCCGATGGTCAGAATACCTCTGCTCTTTCAATCTGATCATTTGTTTCCAACCTGGTAAACTTGGTGCAAAGCCTGATGCCTTGACTAGACACTGCGATGTCTACCCCAAAGAGGGAGATAGGGGCTTCACCCGAGTCAATCCACAGAACCTCCAACCAGTGTTCATGGCAGAACAGCTCACCAATTCCCTTCACATGACATACCTACACACTCCAGTACTCAGAGCTAGTGCACTTATGGACATTGAGCGTCTCCATGCCAACCTTGGAATTCCATCTTGATGGATTTCATTGAGCAACTCCCATCCTCATCTGGCTTCACAGCCATACTGGTACTAGTCATTGACTGACTATCAAAGCAAGCCATATTCATCCCAACTCACAATACAATAACCTCCCCTGAGCTCACACAGCTCTTCCTACTTCATGTCTTTGCTAAGCACGGTGTCCCCGTGCATGTAATGTCTGACTGAGGCTCAGAGTTCATTTCACACTTCTTCCAATCACTCAGTAAGGCCTTAGATATGAAATTACATTTCACTTTGGGCTATCGCCCAGAAGGTGATGGACAGACCAAGTGAGCTAATCAACCACTCAAGCAATACCTTAGGATGTACTGCAACTACCAGCAGGACAACTGGTTGGATTTACTACCTCTCGCTGAGTTCGCCTACAACAATGCCCCTAGTGCTACAACTGGTGTATCACCGTTCTTCGCAAACAAAGGATACCACCCAAACCTTGCTGTGCACCTCAAGTGCGATCTGTCATTGGCTCAGGCAAGGGAATACGCAGTCGACTTAGAGTCACTGCATGAGTACCTATGTGAAGAAATGGCTGCTGCCCAGAAAAGGTACCAAGGCCCTGCTGATGCCAGAAGATCACCCACACCCAATTTCAAAGTCGGTGATCAGGTATTCATCAAAGCCAAGTACTTTAGGTCTACCCAACCATCAAAGAAACTCTCTGAGAAGAATCTTGGTCCCTACCCCATTATCGCCCAAGTCGGCACTCTATCATTCACAATCTGTCTCCCCGACTCTATGCATGCTGTCCACCCCATCTTCCACATCTCACAGCTCAAACCAGCAACACCAAACACAATACTGAATCGGTCACAACCTCCACCACTTCCCATCGAATTTGATGGTGAACCCGAGTTCAAGATCACCGAGATGCTCAACTCAAAGATAGACCAACATCGACCCCAATGCCCACTCCTCTACCTAGTTAGATGGGCTGGTTACAAAGGTACTGATGAAGAAACATCTTGGTTGATTGCGACTGAGCTCAGACATGCATCAGAACTTGTGGCCGACTACCACAAAGCCTATCTGACTAAGCCAGGCCCCTTAGAAAGCCTCTCACGCTAAGTCACTCAGATCACTGAACAAAGTCTATTGATACTGTACAAAACAAAGTAAAATGAAAAAGAAAACTAAGTACAAGTACATTGAAGTGCTGTCTGACTACTCAGACTTGCCCTCGCCATCCTTGTCCTCCAACTCTTTGCCTTCCCCATCTGTCTTGTCCGACTCCTCCTGCTCTTCACTCCCCTTGGGCATCACCTTGCCCTTGCCCTTTGGGTCCTTTGGGTCTGCTGCCCTCTTCGTCTCCCAGGTGATTCCTTCCACCTGTCGACCCAGCTTGGCCAACTCCTTCATGTTGTGATTGATCACCGCCATGATTTCCCTGAGTTGGCAGTCTAGGACCAGCATGACTGGGTCTGGGCGATTTGATGGCCCAGCCACCGAGAACCCTCCCATTGCCGCCTCAATCTCCTCTGTACTTGTGGCATCGGTGATTGCTTTCTTTGTCCCCTTCCTCTTCTCACCTCCCCTCAGCAATGTTTCCACCTCCACCATCTTCTCACTCTGCTTCCTCTTCTCTCTGCTCACTGACCTTTCCATCGCCACCAATGACATGCTGAAGGTGCACTTGATTTTTGATTGTTGACACCAACTGCAAGTCAGTGTGCACGTGCTGTCAGCCAGCTTGCACTTGTCACTGTGGCTACTTTACCTGCATCAGTCACAAGGGGGCCTGAAGCCCATGATGCCCGTGTTGGAATGGGCAGTCACCTGTCTAGGCTAATAGAGTAATAAATCAGCAAAAGTCAAATAAGAAAAAAATAATAGACCATGCACCTTGTGCTTTGGCCCTCAGCCCCAAATGCACCTGCATCACCTCACCAGCCACCAATGACTCAGCCTTCTCCCTTGCCCTCACCTCAGCTTTGGCCTTTCACCTTGCCTCGAAATCAGCTCACACCCTTGCCTTGGCGACTTGCTTTGCCTCCTCCTCAGCCTTCCGTTTCTCTTCAGTGACCCTCTTTGCCTCCTCCTTGGCCTTCTTCTTCGCAGCTTCCTCTACCAGTCTCCTCGCCTCTTGTTTGGCCACCTGCTTCATCAAACATTCTCGGTGCCACCATGATAGTTCATCAAACTTGGCGATTTCGACTTAAAACGAATTGGTTGGTTTCCCTTCCAACTCAGGCGAAGGGGCATGTGTCCAGTCGACATTTTCAGGGTTGCCAGAGGACATGGTTAGAATCAAGTGATTAAGAAAAAGAGTATTTGTTGGATCACTGTCACTGAAGGCCAGTCTTATATACACCCTAACCAATTTTCAAACCCAGACAATGGTCGCACACAATCGGTGTGGAATACACATTGCAGCCTCATGGGCTCAGCCCTAAGAGGGGGATACTGTCATGACCATGACATCCAATCACCCTGTACCCTATTGTCTGATTGCATCCACATGTTCACTGTCCGTTTATTGTATGTACTCCCTTTTCCATTTCTCTCTGTCTGTCCTGTATCGCAACTGATTGGTGAGTGTGTTGTCCATTCTGTCTCTTTGTACTATTACCTAATATGTTCCTTTTCTCATTTCCGGTTACTGTACATTCCTGTCCCATTCCATTACTAATATGATGCATGTTGGTAATCTGGTTATCGCACTTACCGTACTTACTCAGCATGCAGTGCAACTGCGCTCATCATTCATCGGTAATCCTGACTTCCTGTACATCGCCTCTTCCGTTCTACTCAGTATAAATACTTAGACACTTGGTCTGTTGTAGTTTCAGTTCAAATATCGAATAAGATACTCATCTGTTCTCCCTTCACACTCTCCATCTCTGCCCTTGTACAAGTACTCGGTCATTGACCGTTTACCCTTGGACACTCTGTCAAACCCTTGGTCGGCCTTCCTAATACTGGGGAAGTGCGACTACACTATGTAACACCTTGGTCTTACCGCTAGACCAGCCTCTGACCCCCAGACCCCCTGTAGAGATCAGATCGGTGAAGAACCAGTCTTGACAGTCCACCCTCGAGTCCATCCACCTCCAACAGCATCCTGGAGCTTGCTTCAATGCCTGGGATGACTTCATTTCTATCAGGAAGAAGCAGGATGAGTCCCTGACCTCCCTCATCACCAGGATTGAGAACTCTATGTCCAAAATCCAACAGCTCTGCCCCACATCAGCAAATCAACAAAAATGTGCCAGAGTATGACAGATTTCCACAGAGTTTGTAATGTTCCCACAGTAGTCTACAGCATCCCAGAAGCCCCAGAAAGCCCCAGTTCTCCAGCAATTTACTCTCACAGCACTACAAAATAATTGGTACTACACATTTTGGTAGTCAACACTACAGCACAAACATAATACAACACATCCTAATTGACACTACACATTTTTGGTAATCAACACCACAACACAAACACAACACAACTACTCCGCATTTTTGGTAATTAACACTACACCACAAACACAACACAACATTTCTTAATTGATACTACACATTTTTGGTAATCAACACCACAACACAAACACAATACAACTACTACACACTTTGGGTCATTAACACTACACCACAAACACAACCCAACACTTCCTAATTGTCACTACACTTTTTACTACACTTTATTATGCTTTTTTGGTACACTTTTATTACACTTTTTACCTAATTGACACCACACATGTTTGGTAATTAATACTACAACACAAACACAACCCAATACTTCCTAATTGATACTACACATTTTTGGTAAAAGGTGTAGTGAAAAGCATACCAAAAAATGTAGTGAAAAGTGTACCAAAAGTGTAGTCAAAGTGTAGTAAAAAGTGTAATAAAAGTGTACCAAAAAAGTGTAGTAAAGTGTAGTAAAAAGTGTACCAGAAAGTGTAGTGAAAAATGTACCAAAAATGTAGTCAAAGTGTAATAAAGTATACCAAAAAAGTGTAGTGAAAAGTGTAGTAAATGTGTAGTGAAAAGTGTACCAAAAGTGTAGGTAAAGTGTAGTGAAAAGTGTAATAAAAGTGTACCAAAAAAAGTGTAGTCAAAGTGTAGTAAAAAGTGTAATAAAAGTGTACCAAAAAAGCATAGTAAACAGTGTAGTAAAAAGTGTAGTGTCAATTAGGAAGTGTTGGGTTGTGTTTGTGGTGTAGTGTTCATTACCAAAAATGCGGAGTAGTTGTGTTGCGTTGTAGTGTTACAACCATGTCCAACTCTGGGTCTTATCCGGTTGCTCTGGTCGCATCGCAGTACTCTAGCTCAACTCCAGTCGCCCTCACTTACTCTGGTCACGGTCGCGCAGTTATACCTCCACTATGTACGACCCTTGGTCTAATCCCTACACAGTCCTTACTACACCTCACCATCTACCCTGGCTTGACATGAGTTCTCTGTGTGCTTGATATATCTCCTACCTTGTATCATTTTCACTGGACCTGGTTTATTTTACTTGGACCTGACTTTATTTTACCCAGACCTGACCTAGTACTTTCTCTGGTTATCCCTTGTCTGCTTTTTAGGCTGTTTACTTGTCACCGTAAGTACTTGTCCCTAGTTCTTACTTAGTATAAGTACTCTGTAGATTATCCTGTATTCTTCAGTCTGAAATCAACCATAGTCATCTACTCCTGGTTCTGTCCATCTCTGTCTCTATCTCTGTCTCCTCTTCTTGACCGGAACCTATGCAAGGGATCAATGCTCGTTGTCCTTAGTCATTGAATCCAAGTGGTCACCAACTCCAGCCGGACTAATCTCTTGTCCAGCCCTCTGCCCTCTTCCTTTGTCCGCTTTCCTCTGGACTTGACCGGACCCCCTACCAGAGTAGACCCGGACTTGACAGTAATCAACACTACAACACAAACACAACACAACTACTACGCATTTTTGGTAATTAACACTACACCACAAATACTACACAACACTTCCTAATTGACACTACACATGTTTGGTAATCAACACCACAACACAAACACAACACAACTACTATGCATTTTTGGTAGTTAACACTACATGTCAAGTCCGGGTCTACTCCGGTAGGGGGTCCGTGTTACGACCATGTCCAGCTCCGTGTCTTATCCGGTTACTCCGGTCGCATTGCAGCACTATAGCTCAACTCCGGTCGCTCTCACTTACTCTGGTCACGGTCGCGCAGTTACACTTCCGCTAAGTACGACCCTTGGTCTAATCCCTGTACAGTCCTTACTGTACCTTGCCGTCTACCCTGCTTTGACGTGAGTTCTCCGTGTACTCGATATATCCCATACCTTGTAGCATTGTCACCGGACCTGACTTTATTTTCACCAGACCTGACCTAGTCCTTACTCCGGTCACTCCTTGTCCGCCTTTAGGCTGTTTACTTGTCACCGTATGTACTCGTCCCTAGTTTGCACTTAGTATAAGTACTCTGTAGATTATCCTGTACACTTCAGTCTGAAATCAACCATAGTCATCTACTCCTGTTCTGGTCCATCTCTGTCTCTGTCTCTGTCTACCCCTCTTGACCGGAACCTACGCAAGGGATCAACGCTCGTTATCCTTAGTCATTGAATCCACATGGTCACCAACTCTGGCCGGACTAACCTCTTGTCCAGCCCCCTGCTCTCTTCCTTTGTCCATTTTCGTCCAGACTTGACCGGACCCCCTACCGGAGTAGACCTGGACTTGACAGTATTTCAGACTCACACTTATGTGGGTTCACTATCCCAAACCTCATACGCAAACTAGTTTCCATTTCCTTATGACCATGACTACACGCTCTCGCGCTCGTACTGCTGCCGCACTCACTGAAGAAGCAGGTGCAGTAAATGACCTTCATCTCTCGGCCGCCCAACAAGCCCTGTCTAACCGCAGGCAACCTCCGGCTTCTGTTAGCCAATTCCAGAGTTTCACAGCTCAAAACCCCACAGCATCTGTGACTCCGCGTCGAGATGCTGCGTCTCAGAGCCTTCGTGGTTCTGCAGACTTAGGTCACTATGAATCTGTCTCTGGTGATCGGTTTCCCTATCATCGCGACTCCACCCCGGAGCGTCGTGAACCCGGTCATTTCCAATGGTTCGGCCCTGAGGATGGTCCCAGAGATGATCCGGACGACCCCGGAGATGACAACGACGACAACGACAACGAATTCCTTGACGCCATGGAAGAGCTAGACCCTAGTCTGGCTGTCTTCCACAATCTCGCCGTCGCCGTCAATCGCCTCTCCCGTTCCTCCCGCTGGACCAATGACTCCTCCTCCTCCCGTGCCAAAGTCCGGGAACCGGACACCTTCAATGGTACGGACCCAAAAAAGCTCAGGACCTTCCTAGTCCAGTGTGAGCTATGTTTCCAGGATTGAGCCAAGGCATTCCGCCTTGATAGGGCTAAGGTAACTTTTGCCCAATCATACCTAAAAGGGATGACTCTAGAATGGTTCAAACCAGACCTGCTGAACTCCGGTGATCCAGCTGACCGTCCATGCTGGATGGAAAGTTGGGTCCACTTCATTGCCGAGCTCCAGAGTACCTTTGGACCTCACGACCCCATCACTGATGCAGAGCATCAACTCGAGCATCTCCGGATGAAGGACGCTCACCGTGTTACGCGGTACATAGTAGACTTCAACCGACTTGCCTCCCAGGTCCAGGACTACGGAGATGGCATGCTCCACTGCCTGTTTTACTCCGGTCTCCCGGATCGTCTCAAGGATGAAATTGCTCGAGTTGGGAAACCCCTGACTCTACATGGGCTTAGGGCCCTTTGTCAAGAGATCGATGTGCACTATTGGGAGTGCAAAGATGAGATCTCTTGTATGACGAAGACCCAGTCCACCTCAACCCCAACCAAGTCCTCCAACTCCGGAGGCAACTCATCCAACTCCGGTCAGGAGAAATCCAAGACCGGAAACCCCTCCAGCTCCGCCAACTCCTCTGGCTTGTCAAAGGCGACCAGCAACCAGTCCTTGTCTGGTTCCAGACCGGACCTAACCAACAAGCTTGGTAAGGACAGGAAGCTAACCGCTGACGAGCGCAAAAGGCATCTGGACAACAACCTCTGCATGTTCTGCGGAGGTACCAGTCATTTCGCGGACAACTGTCCAAAGAAGACCAAAAAGGCCAAAGCTCGCACTGCAGCCATCGTTGCTGAGTCCGGTAAGACGGACTCCAACTCGGGTGCCAACTCCGAGTCAAAAAAAGAGTAAGCAGCTCCCGGCCCTCTGCACAACCGGCGAGCTGCGTTGACTCCGGAAGTGCACCCAAGGAGGCTCGCCTCAACGTGTCCACTCTTTACGATCCTAACTCTCTTATGCCTCATGTTACCCTCTTATCATTTGACTTACCTAAAACCCGCGCACTTGTGGACTCCGGGTCCACGCATTGCTTTGTAGATTTACAATTCGCGCACAAAAACAACCTTACCTCCTATTCAGTTTCTCCGATTGTACTCCGGCTCTTTGACGGTACCTTGAATTTTGTAATTACTCAAGCCGTCGACCTATCAGTGAAGTTCCCTGCATCTGGTGATGTCACCCCTATGACCTTTTACCTCACTCCGTTAGACTCTGAATGCTCGATTGTCCTTGGACATAACTGGCTCACCTGCTACAATCCATTGATTGACTGGGTACTGAGCAGTTTAACATTCCGGACCCCTGCACCAAGTTTGCTAGCGCCCCTGTCGACTCCCTCTCTGGTTCAGTCCGGTAACCCTGTCTCCGGCCTCTCCGGCCAATCTGACCCCGGCCTCGCGCCATCTGTCGACACTCCGGTTTGCACCCCTCCACACATCTCTCTGATTAATGCAGCTGCATTCATGCGTGCGTGCAAATTAGAAGGATCCACCAAATACCAACTTCAGCTGTGTCCCTCTGACTCAGCGAAGGCTCGCTCTTCCTCCACCTCTACTCCGCCAGACTTGGACATAGTCCCTCCAGAGTATCGCGATTATGCGGATGTGTTCAGCAAGGCAAAGGCCTCTGAACTTCCCCTGCATCGCGACTACGATCTGAAGATCAACCTTGAAGAAGGTACCTCTCCACCTCTAGGAACTCTCTACTCACTGTCTCTGGTTGAGCTCTCCGCTCTCCGGACTTTCATCGACGAGAATCTTAATACAGGTTTCATCCGTCCTACCGCTTCCTCCCACGCTGCTCCAGTCCTCTTCGTAAAAAAGAAGGACGGCTCACTCCGCCTCTGCGTTGACTTACGAGGCCTAAACAAAATCACCAAAAAGGATCGCTATCCACTCCCCCTTATCTCTGATCTTTTGGACTCACCCAGCCATGCTAAAATCTATTCCAAGATTGATCTCCAGCATGCGTACCATCTAGTCCGGATTGCTCCAGGCGATGAGTGGAAGACCGCCTTCCGTACGCGCTATGGGTCCTACGAGTGGTTAGTAATGCCCTTTGGCCTCACTAATGCCCCTGCGGCATTCCAGCGCTTTGTCAACACTGTCTTTGCTGACATGCTAGACATCTGCGTTGTCGTGTACCTCGACGACATCCTCATCTACTCCGAGGATATGGAGTCCCACCAGCAGCACGTCCAAGTACTCTGCCGACTCCGGTTGCATGGCCTCTTTGCCAAACCAGAGAAATGTGAGTTCCACTCGGACTCGGTAGAGTATCTTGGCTACCGCCTATCTCCGGACGGTCTAACTATGTCTCCGGACAAGATCCAGACCATCTCCGACTGGCCTGAACCTCGAAAGGTGAAGGACATCCAGTCCTTCTTGGGCTTCGCCAACTTCTACCGCCGGTTTATCTTCAACTACTCGGACATCGTGGTCCCTCTTACCCGGCTCACCCGGAAAGATGCTCCTTGGAACTTCTCCAAGGACTGTCGACGTTCCTTCAATGCTCTCAAGCACGCCTTCACCACTGCGCCCATCCTCACCCACTTCATTCCGGATACCCCTATCATCGTGGAAACTGACACCTCTGACTATGCTGTTGCTGGCATCTTGTCTATCACTTGTGCTGACGGAGAGATTCATCCGGTCGCATACTACTCCCGGACTTTAACTGCTCCGGAGTTAAACTATGACACCCACGATAAGGAACTACTTGCTATTTTCGAAGCTTTCTGGAACTGGCCCATTACCTCGAAGGCTCCGCCTCTCCTATTGACATCGTCACCGACCACAAGAACCTAGAGTATTTCTCCACTTCAAAAGTACTTTCCCGCCGGCAAGCCCGGTGGTCTGAATTTTTATCTCAATTTAATCTTGTCATTCGTTTCCACCCCAGGAAACTCGGTGCCAAACTGGACGCTCTCACTAGATGATGGGACGTCTACCCCAAAGAGGGGGATAGTGGCTATGCCTGGGTTAACCCCCAAAACCTTAGGCCGGTGTTCACTCAAGAACAGCTCTCTAATTCTCTTCGCGCTACTTACCTAGAGTTTCCAGTCCTCCATGCAGTTGCTATCATGGACGTGGAAACACTCCACAGCGACATCCTTTCTGCACTACCCTCTGACCCCATTGCCCAGGTCCATCTCGCTGATCCACCGGACTCTCGCTGGTCCACCGATGAGACTGGATTCCTTCGACTAGACGGTCGCATGTACGTACCAGACTTGGATGATCTCCGTCTCCGGGTGCTCCGGTATCGACACAATCACCCACTCGCTGGTCACTTTGGACAAAACCAGACTCTAGAACTAATCCGGCGTGAGTACACTTGGCCAGGTCTCCGGACCTTCGTCAAAGACTACGTCCGGTCCTGTACCTCCTGCGCAAGAGCTAAGACACCACGTCATAGACCCTATGGACTGCTTAAACAGCTCCCCGTACCGGAGAAGCCTTGGAACTCCATCTCCATGGATTTCATAGAGCAACTCCCATCATCTACCGGCTTCACAGCCATCCTGGTCGTAGTAGACAGGCTTTCTAAACAAGCCATATTCATCCCTACTCATGACACCATCACTAGCCCAGAGCTCGCGAAGCTCTTCCTGCTCCACGTATTCTCCAAGCACGGTGTTCCCGCCCATGTCACTTCGGATCGCGGTACAGAGTTTGTTTCACACTTCTTCCGGTCACTCAGAAAGGCTCTCAACATGCGCCTCCACTTCACCTCCGGTTACCACCCGGAGGGCGACGGCCAGACTGAGCGATCCAACCAGACTCTCGAACAGTACCTCTGCGTCTACTGCAATTACCAGCAGGACAACTGGGCGGACCTACTCCCACTGGCAGAGTTCGCATACAACAATGCACCTAGTGCTACCACCGGAGTTTCTCCGTTCTTCGCTAATAAGGGCTACCACCCTAACATCTCTGTCTACCCAGAACGCGACATGACTTCCGCCAGGGCTCGTGACTACGCAGTCGACTTAGAGTTGCTGCATCAATACCTTTGAGAAGAAATGGCCAATGCGCAACTTCGCTACCAAGGTCTGGCTGATGCCAAACGTACTCCGGCACCGGACTTCAAGGTTGGCGACCAAGTATACGTTAAAGCCAAATACTTCCGGTCCACTCGACCATCCAAAAAGTTATCAGAAAAGAACCTGGGGCCCTACTCTATCATAGCGCAAGTAGGCTCCCTCTATTTTACGCTGTCTTCCAGATTCCATGCGCACAGTTCACCCTGTCTTCCATGTCTCCCAACTCGAACCGGCCATACCCAATACCATACCGGACCGGATACAACCTCCTCCGCCACCGGTGGAAGTTGATGGTGAACCGGAGTTCGAGATCTCTGAGATCCTCGACTCCAAGGTTGACCGTCGACGCAGATCGTGCAAGCTACTTTACTTGGTACGATGGTCCAGTTACAAAGGAACTGACGAAGAAACGTCATGGCTTCTCGCCACTGAACTTGGCAACGCTACAGAACTCTTAGAAGATTATCATGTCCGGTACCCGGACAAACCCGGACCACTCGCGTCCATGTAACAATACTCTCGCTCTCCGTTTCCTTTTTCTGTTTCCCCTATCTGTTTCACTCTGTCTCAAGTAATATCACTCACTCTCAATTCCAGTCCATTCTTCTTTATAAAACAAAAATCAAACTAATTTACATTTTTTATTTACAAGGAGTCCGGACCGGACCATCTACTCCGGCACGGCGCCGCCAGGATTCTCTTGCTCCTCTTGGAGCCCCTGGACCTCCTGTTCGACCTCCTCCGGGTCGACCTCTGCCTCGCTGTCCTCTGACTCCTCGTCCTCGTCCCAGGGCGCCGTAAAAAAGCGGCACTCCTCAAGGAAGGTCTCAAGGCCGGCCGTCAACCGCTCATTTCCCCTCGCCACCGAGCGGGTGGCATCCGCAACCCGGCGCATCTGCCCGGTCATCTCCTCGACGGCCCCGGTCAGCCTGTCCAACCGTTCCAGAAACGGGTCGGGGTCGAACCCGGACCGTTTCCCAGACGGCCCCGGCACTTCGACGATTTCATCGTCATCGACGACTTTCGCGACCGTCTTCTTCTTCTTCTGCTTCTCCCCTCCTCGCGGTGACATCGCCACCTCCTTCTCCTTCGCTTTGCCCTTTTCCTTGTCCACTACCGGACCCGGACCACCCACCTCCGGCCACTCACACCGCTCCTTGAGCCCTGCGCATTTCATGCACGCGCGCTGCTTGGGCTTTTCCGGGTCTCGTTCGCACTTGGCCTTGTGCTTCGCACAGCGAACGCACCTGCCAGGAAATTAATAAAGTAACAAGGGAATAAAATGAAAAATACTTACCGGGCGTTGTCGCTCCGGTCTCCACTCGGACCCGCCTCCGGCTCATCCCTCGCTCTTTTCTTCGACGCCTCCTGCGCCAGCGCCCTCTGTCTCGCAGCGACCTCTGCAGCCCTCTGCTGCACTTCCGCCCTGTCCTTCTCCGCCTGCTCGCGCGCTTGGCGCTCCGCCTCCTCTTTGGCCTTGCGTTCCGCCTCCGCCTTGGCTCTCTCCGCCTCCTCTCGTGCTCTGGCCTCCGCCTCTTCACGCGCTCGTCGCTCCGCCTCTTCCCGGCGTTGCTTCTCCTCTCTCTTGACCTGCTTGCGTCGACGCCTCTCCTTCGTCTTGGCATCGAGGACGGACGCCTCGTCTTCGCTACCGGACTGAAGCTCCGGTGTTGTCGCCTTGGTCCAGTCCTTGGACTCGACCGCAGAGGGAACAGTGGGGGTGGTGGACTTGGCAATGTTCGACATATTGTTAAAAGACAGAGAACTGAGGGTACAGGCGAAACCGGACTGATCTTTATAGATCCAAAATTCGTACTCAGACGAACACTCCGGACTCCGCATTGTTCTAGGCGACCACGTCAGCCTCACTGGGGCCTCATGGGTTCGGCCCCTAAAGGGGGGATACTGTTACGACCATGTCCTACTCCGGTCGCATCGCAGCACTATAGCTCAACTCCGGTCGCTCTCACTTACTCCGGTCACGGTCGCGCAGTTACACTTCCGCTAAGTACGACCCTTGGTCTAATCCCTGTACAGTCCTTACTGTACCTCGCCGTCTACCCTGCTTTGACGTGAGTTCTCCGTGTACTCGATATATCCCATACCTTGTAGCATTTTCACCGGACCTGACTTTATTTTCACCGGACCTGACCTAGTCCTTACTCCGGTCGCTCCTTGTCCACCTTTAGGCTGTTTACTTGTCACCGTATGTACTCGTCCCTAGTTTGCACTTAGTATAAGTACTCTGTAGATTATCCTGTACACTTCAGTCTGAAATCAACCATAGTCATCTACTCCTATTCTGGTCCATCTCCGTCTCTGTCTCCGTCTACCCCTCTTGACCGGAACCTACGCAAGGGATCAACGCTCGTTATCCTTAGTCGTTGAATCCACGCGGTCACCAACTCCAGCTGGACTAACCTCTTGTCCAGCCCCCTGCTCTCTTCCTTTGTCTGTTTTCGTCTGGACTTGACCAGACCCCCTACTGGAGTAGACCCGGACTTGACAGTCCGGTCAAGTCCGGAGGAAAGCGGACGAAGGAAGAGGGCAGAGGGCTGGACAAGAGATTAGTCCGGGTGGAGTTGGTGACCACTTGGATTCAACAACTAAGGATAACGAGCGTTGATCCCTTGCGTAGGTTCCGGTCAAGAAGAGGAGACAGAGACAGAGACGGACAGAACCAGGAGTAGATGACTATGGTTGATTTCAGACTGAAGAATACAGGATAATCTACAGAGTACTTACAGTGACAAGTAAACAGCCTAAAAAGTGGACAAGGGATAACTGGAGAAAGTACTAGGTCAGGTCCAGGTAAAATAAAGTCAGGTCCGAGTAAAATAAACCAGGTCCGGTGAAAATGATACAAGGTAGGAGATATATCGAGCACACAGAGAACTCACGTCAAGCCAGGGTAGACGGTGAGGTGTAGTAAGGACTGTGTAGGGATTAGACCAAGGGTCGTACATAGCAGAGGTATAACTGCGTGACCGTGACCGGAGTAAGTGAGGGCGACTGGAGTTGAGCTAGAGTACTGCGATGCGACCAGAGCAACCGGATAAGACCCAGAGTTAGACGTGGTCATAACAATTACCAAAAATGTGTAGTGTCAATTAGGATGTGTTGTGTAGTGTTTGTGGTGTAGTGTTAATTACCAAAAATGCGTAGTAGTTGTGTTGTGTTTGTGTTGTAGTGTTGATTACCAAAAATGTGTAGTACAAATCTTGTGTAACAAAAGTGCAGTACCAATTTGTAGTTGCCACTGCCACTGTGCATCCAAAATTTGACTAAGTGCCCAAAAATATGAAAAATACGATATTGTGGACACTGTTTGTCACACCTCTTGCGCAACATGGCAAACTGGACCAAACAAATGCCTTTTCCTACTATGTAGGAGTGGGCTCAACACAACAAATGTTAGTGCTGGAGCTAATGGTAAGTTTCCTACTACTACTACTACTACTACTACATTTTAACTTGTCTAACAATGGTAATATTAGGCTATTTAACTACACAACAAATGTTAGTGCCGGAGCTAATGGTAAGTTTCCCACTACCATTACCATTAACTTGTCTAACAATTGTACTAATAGGTTATTTGACTATGGTCAAGCATGATTAGAGGCTATTAGCCTGCCGGAAATTGACAACCACCCTGTAAGTTCTTTTTGTTTAGCTTGATCTAGCTTGTCACTAACTCAACCTTAGTATTGCTTCATTGGAGCAGTGTTTTTGGTACTAGTAGTCAACACACCATGTATGTAGTTAGTAATTGATAATATATTTGGTGCTATACAAACTACTATGAGTGCCATAAGAGTCTGAATGAGTGTTATTACTACTAGGAGAGCTTTGAATTGGCTTTTGGACAAAGGCTAGTATTGGTGTTGCAAAGGAGTACTAAGGGTAAGTGTGTACTAGTTTTGCTAATGATTCTGTACATCTGGGGAGAACTGGGGAGAGCTGTACAGACTTCCACAGAAGTCAACAGACTATGTCTATCTGGACAGAGCTGTCCAGTATGGACTAAGCTGGGGACTCTGTGGCTCTGTGTGGCACTGTCCAGAACTGTCCAGAACAAAGGGATTTGCTGATGCAAGGATACTTCCAGCCCTTATACCATCAAGGACCTGGATAATGAGCTCATCTGCATGGCTATGGTGCACTCCCTAGGTGATGAATACTTGCATTTTGCATCTTCTTTGCTCCTCTTTCAGTCATTGGAGAAGGACAGGCTCAAGGAAGCCTTCCTAGCAGAGGAATTACAGCGTATGCAGCCACCTGAGGCAACTACTGCATCTGAGGCCATCCTATTCACATCTGGCAGCACTTACAAGTGTCCTCCCCTGTCTCCTGCTCTTTCTGCAAGTACTTGAACCACTGTGTCCACAAGTGCCAAAACCTGGTCAAGGCTAAGTCCAACTACCTTGCTCAGAAGTCCAAGCACACTAAGAAGGGTGGAAACACTGCTAATCAGGCCTCTGATGCCTCTAGCTCCTCCCAGCCACCTGCTGAGTTGTCCTCTGACTCCCAGTCCACTTTCCAGGCCATGGAGTTCACTGGAAATGCAAGTCTTTGTTCCCTTAATCCCTCCTCCCCTCTATACCCTCTTCAACTTGATGCTGATGTTCATTGGAATGCAGACACTGGGGACACTGCTCATATGACCCCCCATCGCCATTGGATCCGCTATTATACTCCAAAATGTGTCCATGTGAAGTTGGCAGACAACAAGGTGGTCTATTCCACTGGGGTGGGGTCAGTAGTCTTTGTACCAGTCATTGGAGGAAGGAAGCAGTGTCCTGTGGAGTTTACCAATATCCTCCTCCTTATGACTCCCTCCATTTCAGCTGGTATAATAGGTACACGACCAAGGTATGTTCTGATTTGACTTAGGTTCAGGGCAAGATCTCTGGCTCATATCTTCAGGGCACAGAGGCTCCATGTGATACCCAGCCCTATCAACTTCATCTTGGCAACACAAGAACCAAAATAATTTGGTCTGTGCTTTCAAGGAGGTTTTTTTATTGATTAAGGTTGTGGTAAGGCTGATTTCACCTTCAACAAGGAGCTGGAATGACCCAGGATCAGTTTCAGATCCACCTTCCAGCTGACTATGAGGCTATGGCCCAGTTAGAAGAGTGCTTTCCAGGGAACAAGGTTTCCCACTTCATGCCCTTTGTTTTCCTTGTGGTGAATATCAATGTTCAAACTGAGGTGCATCAAGATAAGTGGGACAAGAATCTCTGCTTAGCTTTGGCTATTGGTGATTTCTCAAATGGTGGTCTGGTGCTCAAGAAGCAAGGGCTCATTTGGAGCTTCAAAATGGAGATTTTGCTGTTTTCCTATCAAGCGAGTCAACTTATTGTAACTTGAACTACATTGGCAGATGAGTGACTTTTGTGATGCAGACTGACGTTGAATTGGACAAGTGGTGTCAAGGGCACAACAGCTGGGGCCAGAGCAAATATTTCCTTTAGGAACTTTAATTTGCTTTTTCTTGTATATTAACAGCTTTATTATGGCTTATGTTAGTTTTGGTGATTTCCACCTCTTCTTATGACTCTATTACTTACTATGATAGTCTACCCTACTTACTACCAAGTTGTTTTAGCTTCATAGCTGCATTGTAGCACTAGATGCAGCTTGACTTGTTTCCTTCACTTGTTGTTTACATTTGTTTACCTAAAAGCCCACATACCCTGTAGAGTCCAGTGTTTCTCCTCTTCAGTTACTCACACTGCACTCTAGTCTGGACCTTATCTGAGCAGCTCAGCAGCACTTTGTGCACTTCCAGCAAGTTTTGGCTTGAACAGATTGTGGGCATTGCAGTTGGGCTTTTAATTAGGGCTCTCTAGGTTGTGTAAGATGGTAAGTTTTTATTTGTCTTTTATAGCTTTGCATCGCTTTTGTAACTCAGCTTTCCATCTTCATCACTTTGAACAGCTTTAGTGACGAAAAGATTGACTCACAGTGCTGCAAGAGGCACATCAAATTGGGGTGCCAGAGAGCAGGACGTGGTGTCAGAGAAAAAAACACAAGGTGTTTTCAGGCAACCTATGCATCAGATTGTGCATCCATTTGATCTCCTTGCCTGCCTGGACAGCTGCCATATACTCAGCTTCAGTGGTAGACAGAGCAACAATGTTTTGGAGCTTAGAAGACCAGGAAACTGCACCAGTACCCATCTTGACCACATATCCACCAGTAGAGTGACCAGTATCCTTGCATCCATCATGATCTGCATCAGAGAACATGATAAAGGTCTCAGGCTGAGCAGGATCATGGGAATAGATGATAGAGTAGTCAATGATACCCTTAATATAGTGCAGGAGGTGTTTGACAGCAAGCCAGTGGGTCCAGCAAGGATTGGAGTTGAATCTGGCCAATATTCCAACAGTATATGCAATATCTGGACAAGTAGTGGTAGCAAGGTACATTAGAGCACCAATAGCAGAGAGATAGGGAGTCTGACACATAGTTGCACATTCCTGAGCATTCTGGGGGATCTGAGTGTGAGAGAGATGAAGGCTAGGTTCCATGGGAGTAGAGATGGGCTTACAGTCAGCCATGCCAAACCTATCAAAAACATCAAGGCAATACTGCCTTTGGGAGAGTGAGATAGAGTGCTTGGGACAATCCCTGTCGATTTTGATGCCTAGAAGCTGAGTGGTAGGCCCCAGATCGCAGAATTTGAAGTGTTGGCTGAGTTGGGTGATGAAAAACTGGATGGCAGATTCAGATTGCGAGGCTAAAGTTATATCATCGACAAAGACAGGGAGAATGATAGTTACACCATCCTTGGAGTAGATGATAGCCTTCTGGAGTAGACACACCTTTGCTTTGGGATCTCCCTCCACAAATCCTTCTGATTGCATCATATATACCTCATAGTCCATTTCCCGATTGAGGTAGGCATGAGAGATGTCAAGAGAGTGCAGGTGGAGGTCCTGGAGTGCAGCAAGCACAAGGATAACCTGGATGGAGGAAAGGTGAACAGTAGGAGCAAAGACTTCAAGGTAATCAAATCCAGGATGCTGGTTGTAGCCCTTGGCCACCAATCAAGCCTTGTAGTGTGTTCAAGCCAAAACTTGCTGGAAGTGCACAAAGTGCTGCTGAGCTGCTCAGATAAGGTCCAGACTAGAGTCCAGTGTGAGTAACTGATGATATAGACAGTTGTGGAAAGGTATACAGCACCTAGAGTCCAGTGTACGAGTAACTGAAGAGGAGAAACACTGGACTCTACAGGGTATGTGCGCTTCTGGGTAAACAAATGTAAACAACAAGTGCAGGAAACAAGTCAAGGGTGCATCTAGTGCTACAATGCAGCTATAAAGCTAAAACAAGTTGGTAGTAAGTAGAGTAGATCATGATAGTAAGTAATAGAGTCATAAGAAGGGGTGGAAATCACCAAAACTAACATAGTGATCTACAGAGCCATCTGCATTGCACTTCACCTTAAATACCCACTTAGAACCAATGACTCTACTCCTAGAAGGTCTAGGAACAAGGGTCCAAGTACCATTGGACTGGTGAGCAGCTAGCTCCTCCAAAGTGGCCTGTCTCCACTTCTCAGCATCAGGACAAGTAAGGGCCTCTGCAAATGGGAGTGGCTCATCAGGGAGAGATGCAAACATAGCCAATTCATCATCACTGTCCTCCATCTCATCAGATTCATCGAGCTGTGCAGGGGAGAGCTTCCACCACTCTCTAGGCTTCTGTCTGTTGTGCATGGGCAATCTGGCACCAATTTTGACTGCACTAGGTGGTCTAGGATGTGGAGGTGGGGAAGGAGTGCATACAGGAGGCACAGGAGCTTCATTTGGAACAGCAGGAGGTTCTGGATTAGCAGGTAAAGGTATAGGCTCCCCCCTCATGATCCAGTACCTCATTGCAATCGCTCTTAGAATCCAGAGTCACACCAGGGTTGTAGTATTCAACAAGGGGCAAAGTTGAAACAAAAGCAGGAGCAGTATGGAGAGGCTGGGAGGGTAAGGGTGATCTTTTGGACATTGGGAAGTACCTTTCGTCAAAATTAGCCCTTTCAGAGATTAGAGTACACTTAGAGGTCAGATTATAGAACTTCCAGCCTTTGTAACCCTCAGGATAAACTACAAAGGAGCACTCTTGTGCCCAGTGTCAGAGACTGAATTGGATGGAAAGCTACAGAGTACAGACCTTGTGCCCAGTGTTGGAGACTAAAGAGAAGAGACTCTGAGCATGAAAATTTCAACTATACAAACAAAGCAAACAAGGAGAAACAAAGGAAAACATAAGCCACAAACCATGTGATGAACCATGAAAGGAAGGAGCTGAAGTAATCACTAAAAAAGGCATCCATAAGCACAACAAGAGTGCACAAACACTCAATCCCAACACCAGGTACATTGGCAGACCTCTTAGATGCCATGAAATGACGTTCATCAAAGTCACCATGCTCAGAAATGACTGTGCGCTTGGTAGTGGGGTTATAGAACTTCCAACCCTTATACCCATCAGGATAGCCAATAAAGACACATTTCTCCATGTGAGGGTCAAGCGCAGCATGCTTATCCTTTTGCACATGCACATAGGCAGTACATCCCCACACCCTCAGGTGAGATACATCTGGTTTGCGTCCATGCCACAGCTCATAGGGTGTAGCACCATCCACAGCATCAGTGGGACACCTGTTCCATACATGCACAAGAGCAGCAAGAGCCTCACCCCAGAAGGCCTTGGCAAGGCCTGACTCGTCCAACATAGCAGTGATGCACTCAGACAAGAGTCTATTGGTGCATTCTGCCACCCCATTCTGCCAAGGGCAAGCCCTGACAGTGTGCTGATGCTCAATACTGCACAGTGCAGTGAAATCAGCCATAGCATTGCTTATATACTGACCACCCTTGTCATCCCTGAGAGTCTTGAGCTTTTGCTCGCTCTGGTTCTCTGCAAAGGCCTTGAAGTGTTTAAAGGCCTTGAAGATGTCTGACTTGGCAGCAATGGGGGTCACAAAGTGGTACATGGAGTAGTCATCAATGAATATGACCCAGTAGTGATAGCCACAGAAGGTCCTATAGGGCAGCATGTGTACATCAGTGTGCATGAGTTCTAGAGGACGAGAAGTGTGCCACTCAGAGCTAGGGAATGGATTGGCATGCATCTTGCCAGTCAGGCATGGCTCACAGTGTTAAAAGTAATGTGACCAGACAGGGAATTGAACTCTAGACCTCCTAGGTCTATACCAGGTGCTCTGACCACTGAACTATATGATCAAGGGTACATGGTCTACTTGAGGGGGTTTGACCCAAGTACTAGCTTGAGAACTAGTGAGGTGAGGTGCTAAGATTACACCACTCAACAGCCTTCCCTAATCCAGCACATCACCATTACAAAGTGCAGAGGTGGGGATCCATTGCCTAACTGGGTCCATTGCCTTTGATGGTAGGTCTTACTAACACCATGGGGGATGCCTTCCCTTAAAGGGCTTAAGAGGACACTGGGACTTATCAGAGACATCACCACTTTAGCACACAGGGCTTATAACCTGTTCAGGTAATCCACAAGGGAACACTCTTGTGCCCAGTGTCAGAGACTAAATTATGAGGAGAGCTACAGAATACAGACCTTGTGCCCAGTGTTAGAGACTGAAGAGAAGAGACTCTTATTACAGTCACCCAACTCTTTTCCCTTCCTCACTTCCTTTCTTGGACTAGTACTCTTCTTGAACAGCCTTGTGGCTGTACTGACATGTGTTTCCATTGCTGTCCTCATTGGCTGTGCCAACCTGTACTCACCTGTACTTCCCTGTGTTTGGCTGTGCTTGTGGCAGCCAGTAGCTTTAGTTTCTCTCACCTTGTGTACACTGCACTGCCTCCATGAGGCTATACAGACAGTAGTATATAAACCCTAGGGACAGCTCCTGTAAACCCCATTCTTGAGCTACCCGATCTAGCTTGTCTTTGCTCTTTGAATACTCTCATATCTCTACTAAGAGATACTCTGAAACCTTGCTCAAATCCAGTAAACTCTACTGGTTAGGGAACTGCTGTCCCTAGAACAAGTCCCAAGCATTGCTTGTGGGCACGACACAAGGAACAACCTTGTGAAGGATGAACAAATGACCCTTTGGGTTAGAACATGCCGAGACCCTGTCTCAGCATAACAACTCTGGGCATGAAAATTTCAACTATACAAACAAAGCAAACAAAGAAAAACAGTGTAACACAAAAGCCACAAATCACCTGATCAACCTGGAAAGGAAACAGCTGAAGTAATCACTGCAAATGCACCACACAACACCACAAGAGTGCACAAACACTCAATATCAACACACAGACAGGATCAGGTGGAGTCCTGAGGTCCAACTTCATCCCAGTGACCATGTCACACTTATAGAACATCTTGTTAGAGTTATAAACAGACTGTTATGGTATGTTTATATACTTACATAAGCATAAAGTGCAGATACAGTAGAGTTACTAGTACCATAGTTCCCTCAGTAGCTTGCCAGACTACTGAGAGTGAGTACCATCTACTAACCACCACATACACATATACTGATACCTTCATCAGCAACTTTACAAAAAATCTGAAGTTCTGAGAACTTCTGAACTTCTGAAAAGAAATCTGATATCAGATCTGTTGATCTGTTGATCTGAAATTTCTGACAAGTTCTGATTTCAGACTTTTTCAGATGTTCAGATTTTTTGTCAAGTTGCTGATGTTGTAGTTACCTACAGGTATATACTAATATAATAGTAGCTTGCCAGACTACTGAGGTTACCTACAGATCCTCCTTCTCCCTTCTTTCAGGCTAGACCTTCTCTGTGCAGACCACCACCTTTTTATACATCTTGACCCCCTCTAAATGATGCTGAGCAAGCCTGTGATGCCAGAGAGACAAATCCAAGGGCAGAGTTGAAGCAGGTCGTGCATACTGGGTTATTGGAAGGCTAGTTCCATCCAGGAATGCAGCATTGCTGTCATTGATGGTGGTGACAAAGAGGGTAGGCCCAGGGGGATGAGAGAACACCATGGCAGATGAGTTAATGCTGACAACAAAGCCAGAGTGGAAAATTAAGTACAAGGCTGAGAGGAGATTGTTTCTAAGGTCAGGAACGTGCAAGACTCGAGTTAACTCCACTGCTCCCATGCTCCTGCCCTCTATGACTGGCTGAAAGATCACAGAACCAACCTCAGCAAAATAGACAATGGTATGATCTGCCAGTTTGATTGGCACACATTTGGGGGTATAATCTTGCAGCCAGTGGCGATGGGGGGTCATATGAGCAGTGGCCCCAGCATCTGCATTCCAGTCAACGTCAGCATCAAGTTGCAGAGGGCAGAAAGGGTCAGAGGGATCAGAGGAACAAAGACTTGCATTACCAGTACTCTCAGTATGTCCCATGGAGCCAGCATTGGCAGAGGCAGAGGTGACAGGAGGTGCTGAGGGGGTATTGGAGGATGTCTCCTCAGCTTTATTTGCATTCTTGCCCTTCTCTTTGCACCTAGAAGCCTTGTGGGAGTTTTTGGCATGCTGTCTGACATAGCACATGTGCTTACAGTGGCCAGGCTTGTCACAGAAGTCACAAGGTGAAGTAGCGGGGCATCCACAGGATCTAGGAGTAGTAGTAGTGAATGCAGAGTCACCAGAGGAGGTAGCAGCATCAGCTCTGGGCTGCCTGTTCATATCCTCAGTGATGAAGGCAGACTTGAGGGTCTCCTTGTCTATGGAGGACAGTAGGAGTAGAGAGAAGGTGAAATGGGAGCACTCCTGAGGCAAGGAGTGCACCAGAGTTATGCAGACAAGCTCATTGTCGAGGTTATTGATGGTAAATGGATTGGAGGTGTCAGATGGACGCAGCTCCTTGATCTTGAGCATGGCCTGGTTGACTCTAGCAGTCAAAGCAGAGAGAGACTCATCCTCTTGCTTTCTGATGCCAAAGAACTCATCATAGGTAGCAAACTGTGCTCCAGGCTTCCTTTGGAGATTATCTATATAGATGCAAGAGCCTTCCAGGTAGCGACAGAATTGTCCTGGGTGGATCTAATATGGACCCTCTGGTCAGCTTCAATGTTTAACATGATTTCACCTGCAGCCTTGTCTGCTTTAGCATCCCATTTATCCTAAGCAACATCCATATTGTCTGCAGGGCAAGTCTCCTTGGCATCCACTAGCCTCCAGAGGCCTTTGGAATGAAGCAGGGCCTTCAGTTCCTCACTCCAGGTGGAATAATTGAGGCCAGTGAGGGGTTTAATGCGATGAGATGGCTCAGAGGACATGATGATGACGAGTAGAGCAATGGGGATGATGAGACAAGTCCTGCAGATGATCTAGGATGAAAGATAGGGTCAAGAGGAGCTTGTAGGTACAAGGATGGGTGAGATTGGTAGGCAGGAAGTTGAGATATGGGTTGATGTTGGCAGAAAGTATAAGGAGGGCATTGTTAACGATCAAAGCGATGGATCAACAATCAGGCAGGGTATCCAGTGGTCCCCAAGGCATAGAGCACAATGGTCCAACAATCAAAGAGATCGGACCAGAGGATGATGAGTTATGGCAAGAAAGAGGTGACTGATTTGTGCACTAAGGGTTCCCCTAATGCTCCCAATGATGCACAGAGTGTTCCAACACCTCAATCTCCACCAAACTTGGTCTCCAGGGTTTTCAGGTCCTAGGATGATGCTGGCACAAGTTGCAAGAGGGCAGGACAAGATCCTGAGACAGGAGAGCAATATGTTGATATTGAGTGTTTGTGCACTCTTGTGGTATTGTGTGGCACATTTGCAGTGATTACTTCAGCTGTTCCCTTTCCAGGTTGATCAGGTGATCTGTGGCTTTTGTGTTACACTGTTTTTCTGTGTTTGCTTTGTTTGTCTACTTAAAATTTTCATGCCCAGAGTCCTTTTTCTTCAGTCTCTGACACTGGGCACAAGTATGCTCTCTTGTGGATTATTTGAACAGGTGGCTTGTCCAGGTGGTGGTCATGTCATTGAGGCAAGTGGTGGGGTGACTGCAGTGGCCATGTCATGGATGCAGGTGGATGGTAGTTGCTTTGTCAGTGAAGGAAGTGCTCACATCATTGTTGATGATGATGGGGTAGTGGTGGCAGCCACATTGTTGATGCAGGTGGGGGTGGTTGTGTCATTGTCAACAACAGTGGTGGGGTGGTGGTGATGATCACATCATTGACATAGGTACTAGGGGTGGTTGCATCATCGTTGATGACAGTGGGGTGGTGGTGGTGACCATGTTGTTGATGCAGGTGGGCAGTGGTTGCATTGTTGTCATCAATGGTGGTGGGGGGGTGGTGGTAGCCATGTCATTGTCAATGCAGGTGGGTGTCAAGTCCGGGTCTACTCCGGTAAGGGGTCCGGTCAAGTCCAGACGGAAACGGATGAAGGAGAAGGGCAGAGGCTGGACAAGGGTTTAGTCCAGCCGGAGTTGGGACCGATTGGATTCAATGACAAGGGGATCGAGCGTTGATCCCTTGCATAGGTTCCGGTCAGGCGGAGACAGAGGCAGAGACAGATGGAACAGGAGTAGAGACTAAGTTGATTTCAGACTGAGGTATACAGGACGGAGTACAGGGTACTTATACTATGGAGAACTAGGGACGAGTATTTACAGTGACAAGTAAACATCCTAAAGGGCGGACAAGGGACGACCGGAGTTGGGACTAGGTCAGGTCCGATGAAAATAAGTAAGGTCCGGAGAAAATACTACAAGGTAGAAGATACAAACGGAGCACGGAGAACTCACGGTACAACAGGGTAGACGGGGAAGTGTGGTAACGACTGGATTGAGTCTAATGCAAAGGGTCGCACTTAGTGGAAGGGTATGTGCGTGTCTGGGACCGGAGTAACATGCAGAGGTCTGGAGTTGAGCTACAGTGCTGCGATGCGACCAGAGTAACCGGATAAGAGTCCGGAGTTGGACATGGTCTTGACAGTGGGTGGTTGCATCATTGTTGATGACAGTGGGGTGATGGTGGTGACCATGTCATTGTTGACGCAGGTAGGTGGTCACATCGTTGTCAATGCAAGAGGGGGTGGTTGCATCATTGTCATTGTCAGTGGTGGGGGGCAGTCACATTGTCAATGGTGGTGGGGTGGTGGCCATGTTGTCATTGACACTGCCAGTGGTGGTGGTAGTCACGTTGTTGACGCTGGTGGTAGGATCTTCATCATTGTCATTAATGCAGGTGGTGGTGGTCTGACATGTCGACAATGCTGGTGAGCATCATTGTCATTACCATTGACAACACAGTCACCACCACCCACCACTGTTGTTGCCAATGACATGACCATCCCCCACCTGCATTGACACAGTGACCATGACCACCTACCACCATCATTGACAATCACACAACCATCTCCCACCTGCAATAATGTAGTCACCACGACCACCTCCCACCTACGTTGACTACAACATGGCCACCACCACTACCCCGCCAATCATCCCCCATCTGCGTTGATGACATGGTCACCACCACAACCCCACTGTCATTGTTGACGATGATGTGACCACCCCCCATCTGTGTCAATGACATGTTCACCACCACCACCCCATCACTGATGATAATGTGACCACCCCCACCTGCCTCGATGCCATGGCCACCACCACCCCACCACTGTTGACAATGATGTGGCCACCATCAGTGATGATGATGATGATGACATGACCACCCCCCAGTGCTGCCAATGTGGCCACCACCAGTGTTGTCAACATGACCACTTCCTGTTGCTGCTGCTGCTGGCTAATATTATTTCAATAGTAGCAATGTATAATTTGATAGTAGTAATATAATAATAATTACATTCAATGTACTAGTGTAAATGATTCTGCTGCCCATTATAAGTCTGTCTAATATAAATATCTGATTGGCTGATAACCTCATCTACTGCACATATGATAGTCTGGTGATCTAAGCATATGCTAAGCTGGAACCTCTGATATTCTGATTTACTGAGTAGCCAAGTATCTGAGCTTACTGATTTTCTGACAATCTGAGGATATGCTAAGTTGAAATCTCTGAAATTCTGATATACTGAGTGTCTGGGTGTCTGGGTGCTGAGATTTCTGCACACATGATCTTCTGAAAAGGTGGTAGTCTGATCTGGTCTGAAGATCTGGGGGACTGACAATATGCTGAGCTGAAACCTCTGATATTCTGATCTTCTGAATGTCTGAGTGTCTGAGACTTCTGCATACATGATCTTCTGACAAACTGGCAGTCTGACTTCCTAAAGGTCTTGGGATCTAAGAATTTGCCAAGCTGAACTTCATCTGGCTAGCTGCTGGTCTTATATGTTTTATTTCCTGTGTAGCTAGTAGCCTTATTGGCTGGTGTGTCTGATGATCTGAAAATCTAGCTAACTGACTGGTTTTAAAAGAATTATTGACTAAGTGTCTGGCTAACTGATGGTCTTATATGTCTTATTAACTGATATATCTGAAATATATTATGGCCTGTGAAACTAGTAATCTTACTAACTAATATGTCTGAAAGCCTGAGGGTCTACCTGACTGAGTGGTCTTATATGTCTTATTTCCTGTCCAGCTAGAGGTCCTATCAGCTGACATGCCTCGTGCTGATGGTCTGAAATGGTCTGACTGGCTGATGTGACTTATTCATTTGAACTGTCTGATTCCAGACACCCCAGATGCTGTAAGTCAGTTCAGACAAATTGTCATGTTGATGATGTGATGTTTCGCATCAGCAACCAGGTTGTGAGGTCTGAAAGGGGACTGGAGTTCCATAATGAAGGTGACCCAGTTGTCCATCCAGTGAGGACAGTTAGCTAGATCAGCAGACTTGAGGAGGTCTGGTTTGAACCATTCTAATGCCATACCTTTTAAGTATGACTGAATGAAGGTGATTTTGGCATGGTCCAGGCAGAACACTTTTACACAATCTTGAAAACAAAGTTCACATTGGATCAAAAAGGTCTGGAGTTACAGGATTGAGTACAGGACTTTATATATGATGATGGAAGTAACTTAAGTATATGTGGTGGCAAGTAAACATCTCAAAACCAGAACAAGGGGATGAAAGTGAAAGGAATAGGTCAAGAAAAATAACTAGGAAGTCAGTCTTGAAGCAGACATGGGGAACTGGAAGTGTGCAGGGACAACAGAATAGATGCAAGGACAATGTGGTAAGTAGAACTAAACCAGATTGGGGACATAGTAAGGGTTGAGACCTAGCAGATGCTATGTGTGCAAGTCTAGTTCAGGACCAGAGATGATGTGCAGGGACTGGGATTGAGCTGTAGAGCTGTGATAAGGCCAGATAACCAGTTGAGAGACTGAAACTGAACATGGTTGTGACACAGTCTGAGCAGGATGCCTGTACTTTTGGATGGTGTACTGAGTGGCTTATCATGTCATTTCCTTTGTTTAGAATCCCTCACACCACCTTTGATACCTTGAGCGATGCTTCAGGATTTATGCATGTCTACATTTGCTTCCTCAGGATGATACATAGGGATGAGAGTTCTCACAGGCATGCAAATTGCATCCCAAAGGAGATTCTCAACCTTTTTGGGAGCATATTTTGCATCCTGCCATTCATAAACATGTGAATGTTGGGAGCACCCCATATGTATCCCTTATGCTGGATGAGGTGAGGTTTAAGGCAAGAAAGGGTAGAAATGGGAATGTTTGGTTGTTCCAAAGGAGTTCCATTAGAGATATTTGTATTATGTTGTTGCTGTCATCAGGATAGTTCATTTTGTTTAGTGAATCAGGGGAAGAGTTTAAAAGGTGAACATGAAGAACAGAACACCTCTCCCCAGGACCTTAGCCAATTGTGTTAGTGCCTATCTTTTTATATTTTATATTTTACAATACCATAAGCTGGCTACACTGCCAAGTTTGATCTTCAACTAGTATTGTGTAGATTATTCAATTCATCTCTCATGCAAGACTTCTTTATTCAAGTAGGAAAGGAGCTGTATTTTTACCCAGCTACAACTGGATCATGAAGTTTTCAAACACTGGTAGTATCACAAAATCATTGCAATCATTTAGCAGAGTGCTGAAAGACTCAGCACATGTGATCTCTTGGATAACATCATCAGCAATAAGGCAACTGGTTATCCATCAAAATTTATTGAATGCCAAGATCACATTGAAGTATTGGTCATAATTTGAATGGTATTGGAACTGAACTTTCATGCCAAAGTTCTGAACACTTTGGACCACAAGCTCTGGACTGTTAGCTGAATGGTCAGCAGCTTTTTAGTGTTTTTACCTGAAGCCATTCAGCAAGCACTAACAACATAAAATCAACTGGTGAATTAGATGAGGATGCATTGCACTGTAGAGTAACCACTCTTTGCCTTCTCAACTCTATGTAGTGCAACAGATCATTTGATGAGTTCAAGTCACTCACACTTAGAATAGCTGGCTGCCCAATGTTCAAGCCAAAACTTGCTAGAAGCACAAAAGTGCTGCAAGCTACTTAGATAAGGTCCAGACTAGAGTCAGTGTAAGTCACTAATGATATAAACAGTTGTGGAAGAGTATACTAAAGATTACCTAAGGCAATGTTCCTAGTATGGGGTGTGGGATGGCTAGTGCAGGATCTGGATTCCTGGTGTGGGGTGTGGGGTGTGGGATTTCTAGTGCAGAGTGTAGGATTCCTAGTGTAGGATATGCAGTTCCTAACGTGGAATGTGGTTGCTAGCACCCTCTACTTGTCTCCTTCACTTGTTGTTTACATTTGTTTATCCAAAAGTGCACATACCATGTAGAGTCCAGTGTTTCTGCTCTTCAGTTACCCACACTGGACTCTAGGTGCTGTAGTAACCCAGCAGTGCTGACTACAGTTGCCTTAGCTGGTGCCCTACTATACTCACTGGGGCTAATGTTTCTTAGCCCACTCATACCTTGCATTACAGCCAAATCTGGGCCCACTCATATCACATGGTGATAACACCTGTCTATATGTTCTTATCTGAGCAGCTCAGCAGCACTTTGTGCACTTCCAGCAAGTTTTGGCTTGAACATACTATTGGGATGGTAGCTGACAATTAGATTATTCCAACTTTTTGTAATACTCAACCTGATCATCATACATGATAAATTCCACCACATGCTTCAGCACTTCATCCCACAAGAATGCACTTGGACCAGCACACTTGGAAAATATGCTGTCCAAACTCATTTGAGCACTAGCTTTCTTCATATCCTGGCTCTGTGCATCCAAGATTTCTCATGGGACAGCATGGTGGTTCTCTGGTATGTTAGCTGCAGCACAATGTTGTTGGTACAACTCATAGTGAATGCAGATATGCTGACAACATGACAAGTTACTGCCATTTCTTGTTGACAGTGCTGGCACTTCCATTTTCACTTGTGGGGTTGATTCCTTGACAAAGCTGAGGTGCGTGTGTTTCCATCATCACTACTACTATGCAAGCCCCCTTCTGACCCATCACTGTCTGTTTCAACAGCCTTCTGCTTGTATTTCAAAGTGGATCAGGATTTTGATGGCTATGACTGAGAAGTTGTCCAATGGGATGCTGGCTGCTCCTGGGCTTTCTGCATTTGAACTCATTGATGGACACATTTATGAACACCAGCCATTGCTATACCATAGGTAGAAGAGGTTGGGAGAATGGACACCATTGTTGAAATTTTTAAATACTGTGGCTGTTCTCCTTACATGTGGTTGCCACATGGTCATGGATTGGACATTGTGCAGTTGTGGACTGGTTATTCAAAGACCAGTTGGGACTGGTCATGACTGATGACTGCAACTGACCACAACTGGTTCTATTTGGTCTGGTCCTCAGAGGCTGTGAGGAAATCTTTGTGACCAGTCATGGTCCAGTCATTTCCAAAAAAGGAAAAAGACTGGACTGGACTGGAGCTTTAAACACTAGAAGTGAGTATTATTTTCCTTCATTTTAACAGGCTTTGATGTCCAAAGTGCAAGTGGAATGCTGCACAGGAAATTACTGAACCACCAGCACCACCCACACAATAAACAATAACTGTCCCCTGTGCTGCTGCCACCCTTCACCATTGGAGTTGACAGGTGGACCATTGGTGATGCCTCCTACTATGCAACCAACAAAGTCATATGTAAATGACCCTCCCCAAGATCCTTTGGTTTCCCCCACTTACATGTCCATTGCTCATCTGCTGCCTACATCCCCTCCTCTTAAATGCTGCTGCACTGCCAGCCCACCCAACCCATGTAGAAATATTCAGCCTCCTCTCCTCCTTTGCACATTTGGCAACAATGGAATTGGTGATCTGCTCTGACAAATGGACTCATTGACTACACAGCAAGAGGAAACCATGGGTGAGATTTTCAAGGAGCAGAGGATTTTGGGAAACATCATGATGGACATGCAGTGCAAGATCGAGTGCATGCTTTCACAGGCTATGGAAGATGAATTCTAAGGGTACCTTAAGTCTTAGGGGGTGCTTTAGATTGCTTGTGTAGTTGTAGGGCATAAACTGATAAAATGTGTAGCTATATGTAGGTTAATAACACCTTGGTGATTCCCCCCACTTGTAGCTATTGCTGAGTACTGCAGGTGGGTGTCACTGTCATTGTCACCAGCACACTGAAGGCAGGTGGCTTTTTCACCATTTTCACCATCAGGAAAAACCAGTAATGCCATAGGTTGCTATATATCACTATCTGTGTCCTTTTTCACAATATTTGCAATGATGATATTATGGTATCTATTGCACTCCCCCCTTATCTATAGTGAACTATCACAATATATAGCAACCTATAGCCAGATATAGTCAATTCAAGTCATCTCTTTTGCACTAAATGGTGACTCAACTAATGAATGAATGGTCATTAGGTACACTAGCAAAGCATCCTTAGTCAAACTCAAATCAGAGTGTATCAACACTCTTAATCATCAAATGACTAGCTATTACATGCATGGTATCATTACTGCTACTACAAAACACTTACAAGGTTGTCAATTTCCAGCAGCCTAATAGCCTCTAGTTGTATTTGACCATCATAAAACCACCTATCAGTAGCATTGTTAGACATCAGAAAAATGGGTTTTTCCAATAATGTACATAGACAACTTTTATATACAAAGAACACCTAAGTAACTATTTGTCACTATAGATCACCTTATATAAAATACTTAATCCAGGCATAACTTTATCAACCAAATCATAACTGAGCCTCTTAGCCTAGCCCAAACTACACTTCTTAACCTACTCATGACTAGTACACACCTTAACTTAGTCATGACTACCATCCTTAACCTAATCATAACTACTTTCCTTAACCTAATCATAACTATCATCCTTAACATAGTAAAAGTGTACCAAAAGGGTAGTCCAAGTGTAGTAAATGTGTACCAAAAATGCATAGTAAAAGTGTAGTAAAAAATGTGATCAATGTGTACCACAAAAGTGTACTAAAAGTGTACTAAACTGTGTAGTAAAGTGTAGTAAAAAGTGTGGTCAGAGTGTAGTAAAAAGTGTAATAAAAGTGTATCAAAAAGTGTAGTAAAAGTGTGCCAAAAAGTGTAGTAAAAGTGTACCAAAAAAGTGCAGTCAAAGTGTACAAAAAGTGTAGTGTCAATTAGTAATTGTTGTGTTGTGTTTGTGTTGTAATGTTGATTACCAAAAATCTGTAGTGACAATTGGCAATTGTTGTGTTGTGTTTGTGTTGTATTGTTGATTACCAAAAATACATAGTAGTTGTGTAGTGTTTGTGTGATTTGACTACCAAAAAAGTGTAGTATCAATTAGGAAGTATTGTGTTGTGTTTGTATTGTAATGTTAATTATCAAAAATGTGTAGTTTTGATTAGGAAGCATTGTGTGGTGGTTGTGTTGTAGTGTTGATTATCAAGAATGCATAGTAGTTGTGGGGAGTTTTGTAGTGTAGTGTTGATTACCCAAAATGCATAGTAGTTGAGTTGTGTTTATGTGTAGTAGCTGTGTAGTGTTGATTATCAAACATGAAGAGTAGTTGTGTTGTGTTTGTGTTGTAGTGTTGATTACCAAAAATGTGTAGTATCAATTAGGAAGTGTTGTGTGGTGTTTGTAGTGTAGCGTTGATTACCAAAAATGTGTAGTACATTTGTTGTGTAGCAAAAGTGTAGTACTAGTTGGTAGTTGGAACTTGGCACTGCCACTGTGTGTCCACAATTTGACTAAGTGCCCAAAAATGCGAAAATTGT
>Ga0307518_10000099_pt1 | contig 59573 bp, 73 predicted proteins | sample 25_EM_MG_FD_203889 | JGI IMG/M metagenome (GOLD analysis project Ga0307518, IMG submission 203889) | Populus trichocarpa ectomycorrhiza microbial communities from riparian zone in the Pacific Northwest, United States - 25_EM | ecosystem: Host-associated > Plants > Roots > Unclassified | place...
GAGGGCTGTCTGTATCCCTCAAGTCGGGACAATCTTTCAACAGATCTTGGGTGCGTTCTTCGCATTAGTTTCATCGGCTAACTTTCTCCATGTCCACAGTACCAAACACGTTTGGTGCGTGACACCGTGCCAACCTGGCATGTACTGTCCCATATAGACCTGACACATCCGGACCCATTCCAACCTGGTATATGCTGTCCCCTGCCACCTGGTTTGTACTGACGGATGCCCTCCCATGCCAACCTGGCATATGCCATGCTATTCCAACCCGGAATATGCCGTCCCATGCCTACCCATCCCCACATGGCATATGCCATCCAATTCAAACCCGGCATATGCCGTCCCATGTAGACCTAGCACATGGTGACCCATTCCAACCCAGCCCATGCCGTCCTATGCTGACCCCCCATATGCCACTCCATTCCAACCAGGTATATGCCATCCGATTCCAACCAGGCATATGCCGTCCCATGCCAACCTGACATCTGGCATTTGCCATTCCAGCCTGGACCTGCCAGTGATAAACACTCCTACCAATAGTACCCCATGGGCCTGTCTATACCACATGGTAACACCAGGCCATACCTGGGCCCACCCATATAACAGGATGACCCTCTAGAGGTCAGCCCATGTTCCACTGGTCATGTAACACGGCCAATTGTCAACCTCCGCTGTCCATATTGTATGGTACAATCTAGGTACATTATGTGCAGGCCCGTGACCACCACCTGATGTTTGCAGAAGTCAGAAACGACGACCATGCAATTCAGGTATGCACCCACCGGCACCTTCTGTGTGGTAAGTATGGATGGTACGTCCTGAGATCTTGAGACACGCACGACGACCCACTCTCGTTGAATGTATCCGTGTGGATATTGACCTGTTAGCATGCTTAAAGTTCGCGATCGATCCGACAATACAACGCACCCACCTGTCCACATCGTACATATCCGCCACATCCAAACATTTCGAGATCGCAGCGGGTGTGCTCCCCGAATCCTCATGCAACTTCAAGCCCGCCGCACCAGCTTCAATGACCTCTTTCATCGCCGCCATTTCCGAGACATTTCCCTTTCCCGCAAACGCAAATTTCATCGGTAGACCATCTGTCGCAGCCAGCATATGCTGGATATAAATGGACTCGACGTGCACGTCGTTGCGTTGGTTCCCGTGCTCGGACTTGTCCCTCTTTTGATCATTGTCGTCGTACCGGCCGTGAGGGCTTCGGAGACAAGCTGTAGACAAATGCAATGTACATGTGCGTCAATGGCACCTGCGGTGATGATTACCATTTTGCCGGCGATGACCTCAGTGGAGGCGCCTACTATGGCCAAGCAGGAATAGACGCAATCCATATCATCCGGGTTACCAGCTTTTCCGATGCTGACGATGATACCGAACGTCAATGTCTGCCTGCGGTAGGCCGTCAAGTGTATTGTGTGAAGAATGACAGGAGTACACGCGCCTTATAGATTCCGGTCCAGCCCACGACGACGGCATTGGTGATGACAAGATCAAGGGCTCCTTTGCAGTCTTTCGAGTCCTGCGAGCCCCAGCCAGTCGCCTGGCCCACCCCATCTCGGATGGTTTTACCTGGAGGGACCATGAACACCGTGACAGGGAAGGACACATCACTTCGAATTACCTCCACCAAACTTGATCTCGTCACTATAAACCGCCTGGAACAGTCACTTTCACGGAGAAACCATTACGGCCTAGATCTAGCTAACATGTAAAGATGGCATCCGCCTAAATTCGTAACCAACTTCGCACACCTGGATGCACATCGTGGGCTACCATATAGGCACAATGTTCTCATTGCCTGACGGCCTGAAACTGAATGTGATATGCAACCAGGGGAAGGAAAGTATGTGGTTGAGTCATCACGCACACGTCTACTTGGTAGTAACATGGAAAAAGGGCCCATCCACGTACCGCAACCAACCCCGCACGGCTGGCATCCATGGACCTCGTGGATTACATACCACATAGACACGCGATGCTATAATGGCCGTGAATAACGACAAGTGTGATCTCTTTTTTCTTTGTCTAAACGTTCTTTTGTTTGAAGTACAAGGAACAAACATGAGTTACCTCATAAGCGGCTGAACTTACAACCAAAATATTCTGCACGAGTAGAAACATCGTTGAGGATGAGCCAGAAACCAACGGATGGGTCACTGGAACGCATGCTGGGATGTACGGAGAGATAAAGACATTTGTGGGAGAAGCGTGGGAAACATCGCAGCTTGCATCTCTGAGTCTCATCGTGTCCTCGACTCCCCTACACACGTCCACACACAATGACTCCGAGGCCTCGAGCCCTCAACCTCATAAATCTCAGATTCTCCAGCGAATCAAACCAGCCCGTTTCACGGGTGACTTTTGCCTTACTAATATCACACTCTTCTACCCAACTCGCCCTGACACCCCTGTCCTAAGCTGTATCTCCCCGCTTGCGAAACGACATACATCGTCGGCCGCATCGGGATGTGGAAAATCCACCATAGGTACTCTCCTTCTTGGACAGCACGCTCTACCCAGCGAAGGAAACGGAAATCTGCTCCTCGATGAACAGGACATACGATACCTCGACCCGACCTGGGTGCGCCGCCATGTCGCAGGCGTCGTGCAGGGCTCTGCGGGCCAGGGTGCACAAGTTTTTCGAGGAAGTGTACACTGGAACGTTGCGCTCGGCGTTGTCGGGAGCGATCGACGTGTCGAAGATGTATCACGCGAGGAAGTACGCGAGGCTGGTCGGATTGCAATGCTCGATGGGTGGGTGAATGGCCTCGATGTGGGCTATGATACTGTTCTTTCTGGCAGCGGTGGGACCGAGGAACAGGATGGTGGTATCACACTGAGTGGGGGAATGCGCCAATGACTTGCACTTGCCCATACCCGAATCCGTGATCCTGAAGTTCTCATTCTTGGTCAGTTCTCTTCCTTCTGTTTGTTTACACCGACAACTGACACGGCTACAGATGAATCAATGACACGCGCTCACCCCCGTCGTACGATGGGGGGACACTCAGACGCAGCACATGGATTGATAACCTGGTTGAAGCAGTTCTACAATGGGGGCGTTCACCGCGTGAGTACATAGATGTGCAATCACCGGAATACAGACAATTCCTTACTCAAAAGCCACACACACTTAAAATCATGCTTCAAGCCATCTAAGAACATATTTTGGAGTCTGGGCGCGCTCTTTATAATGGTTTCGCATTCCACGATATCGACATATTTTTCGAGCAGGCGACTTCCGGAATGGTCAACAATAGTAGCGAGGAGGAGGTGCGAGAATAAGTCGAAGTGTTGGAACATTAGTAAGTCGGAAAAGCCTCGTCCAATTTTTCGTGTGCTAATATATGCCATCCAGTCAATTATATACTCACTTGCTCTGGGGTTTGCGCCATGCTTCCCCTTATTCCTGGATGCCAGAGAAGCCAAAACTTTATTGACAACTTTAGGAACCATGGTTGTCACAAAAAGTTGTGTGTCGAGCGGAGGTGGGTGTGTGGTGGTTGGATTGAAAGCGTCGCAAGACAAGGACACCATCAAGGCGCTTATCGAACAGCCTCAACGGTTGACTCGACGAGCACCCAAATTTCAAAAATGTCTGGATGCGCATCGTGCATTCTGATTCTACTCAGAGGTGACATCCATCCAGCCATCATGACAGTATCTAGTTCGTCTCTCACCAGCACTTGCCATGAAGGTAAGGATGATGATGATCTCCTCCAGGGGTCCTTCTCCTAAGACAAGCCAAGTGACTCAATCCCTCCTAGCGTGATGGATGCCACCATTACGATCCCAAGCATCCACATCTTGAATGGCCGATGGCCGTACTTTCGTTCGCTACCACTGCAACTGAAGGCGCTGGGCGCCATCATTGTTGTATTTCCTACGATGAGTATCTTCACAGAATACTGCATGCTTGACTTCGAGCACTCGCAGCTCCGGTGGGGGACTCGCACCATGAAAGAGAAATTTGTGGATTGGGCAGCTCGACACAAGTTGAACTTCGTTGTAGGAAGCTGGGTGGTCACAATGACCACCGCAGGGGCCATTATTATGCGTGGCCCGTGGGTCCTTTATTTTCCCTTCGCCCCATGTGTCCTGCCGTAGTGTATGCATTCGTGCACTAATCGATCTTCCCCTCGGATCATTATTGGCGCTGTGTCGTCCCATAGCCACTCATACACAAGCTACACGGGTGGAGTTGGATCACATAGAGCTGGCTTCGTCGAACTCATTGGAAAGGCTTTAGATTGTTAGTTTGGTCTATCCAAGGGAACTTAACACATGAGAGCAGCACAACCGATGACATGTAGTCCGTGTTGACCAGTAATTCAATACGAGGAATCACGGTATGTTCAATTGCCACGTTGTAGCTCTCGCGACAGGCGATATGACAGTACACACGCAACCATCGCAGCAATGGCCCCCAACCTGGATGTACAAGGCGGCGCATGAAAGAGCCAAACAATTGGTTATCAGCAAATAGATTCGGCGGAAAAAGTACAGAGGCGCACTGAAATACCACTGCAACCGCATTTGTATGGCTCGTATCTGCATCCCTTTCTTGCATGCGGGCAGCATTTCCGCCAAAATAGACCACACGCGTGGCTAGCGACGCCATTCCTTCATCGCCCATATGGCTTACCGTGGCTGTCGTGTTTTCTTCCATGCCTGGGGGCAGCACCCTTGTTGGGTGCTGGTGTCTGTGCATGTCAGATTTGGCGGGATCCAGGATCATAAATAGGAATGATGCGATGCCTGTAGCCACGAATTGAGGAATGACAATGAATATGTTGTGGACACCCTGTGAGACCAGGTTGGTTCAAAATAGAATGTCGAGTTAACATAATATTATCACGACACACATGTATGCACTTACCATGATAGAACCAGCTTGTGCAGTGAGACCAACTCCTGCTTGTCTTCGCCATCGGCTCATTGGCACACGGTCCGGATCATTCACTTGGCCGTGCATGAGGAGCGACGAACTTCCCATGACACTTCGCCGTGTGGATCCAGGATCATCGTGCCAACTGTTGTCACTGGACTCCTCGTAGGCCGACTTGTCACGGCGGTCAGTATTTGCACTCAAAAACCACTCCTGCAACTCACATCATTCACTTGGGTGGTCCTCTCCCCAGCCCCTCTACTATCATCATTATCTCTGTCATAGTTGGAACTGAACAACATATCTTCCTGTTCCTCCTCGACCAACCGCTGACACTCGCCGTCATCGACACCCATCATGGAGCGCAGACCGAGCTCAACCTCAGTGAACCTTGCCGAAGAATGTGGGGAGCGGATTGCTTCGCCAAGCTACTCAAACAAATCAAATGGAAAGAGGGAAGGAGAAAAACTAAGTCAATGTTCATCACGAACGTACTTGGCTGTGACTGACCAACGCCCATGGTACCCACTGTCCGATCGCAGATGCGACACCTGTGACAGTTATCATAAGCGTCCCACCCTTCACAGTAGTCGTGAAACTGCATGATGGAGAAATGGAATGACCAGGAGTAAAACAGTCAGTATAAGACCGTGAAAAATATGCGAATGTATAAGAATTAGGGCAGGTACAGGGCCAGAGGCATGACACTTAGTCCCAGTATACACCGATGGGGGCATCCAAAGGGCAGCAACGATAAAAAAAAGTCAGAAATGTTTGAACTCACATCGTGGATGCCATACAAGTCGCAAACACGGCATGTCCTATCGCCCACAATGTTGCAAGATGCATGCAGCGTATTGTTCTCTTCATATTCATCCACCACGCCTGGCCAGCCCAACGCCCTGCCCAACTTTTCGACGCACCACTGGCACAGCCATCCTCTCCGTCGTCCCGTCGTATGACCAATGCAGGCAGTATCAGGTTCATAATCAATGAGACGAGTACACTGTATAAGAGTGCACGACTCGCGAGACGTGTAGTTTCTGCATCCACAGCTGCCACAGTAGATGGATCCGCTGAAGAGATGTCAATGTCCAACGAGTTCTTGTAGAGCTCTCCGATGTAAAGCGAGCTGTAGAACAACATCGGGAAACCAGCTAGAGAGGAACTATGCGCCAGTCAATGTCATCAACCAACCAGTCAAAAAAAGAGGACTCACAAGGCCGAGATTGCGAACTAAGGCATAGATATTTAGATGACATTTATTTCCTCGGGAAGTATAGACGTACAATCTGACGAATAACACGTGGGAGGAGTTGAAATATGTGCAGGAGGTGCAGGAGTTCCTGGCGGAGAGTTCTAACGGGACCTCTGTCCCACACCAACATAGTTGGGATAATGGAAGCAGCCAACCGATAAGTATACAGAACGACTCATGAATAGTAGCCACTCACGAAGAAGCGATAAGGACACACTCCCGGACTGACAGAGCCATCCAAAGATGTGTACCAAGTAGAACAGAGCATGTGATGACGGACCAGACTTCGAGCTGAGTAGTGCCGAGAATGGGAATCATCGAAGGAAGGTCAAGATTGCCGCTGGAATCACAAGGTTTCTAATGTGATTAAACAGAACGAGCGAAAAGCTCACATGAAAAATCCAGTAATACCACCTATGATAGTCATGCGTGCTGCCCAGGCATTTCCCTTGGGTTGTTGGGAGGTATGGAGGGTATCAACAATGAGGACACGATTGAGTATTTGGGCTTTACATGGTGTCAGTCGATTCGCTGATACGCGGAAACGGTCAGTACGCACCAACATTGCCAGAGAAGTCTATACAATAGATAGCAAGGATAGCGAGGTAAATTGTAAGGGCATCGTTCTACCATACGTTCTATAGGTAAGCACGCAAAATGCAGTCAATTGAAGACACAGACAGAATGCGAGCCTAAGGTTGAAAATATAGACGCGACGGGTCGAGTATAGCCAAGGAGGAGCGTTGCACAACAACAGATCACTGTGCCAACGAGGATGAAGGGTCGGCGTCGGCCGAACCGTGATTTGCAGTTGTCCGCAAGAATACCTGCAAGACGACGATAATGAGGCTGGACACACGGGACGCGCACCAAAAGTATACCTATAAGTGGTTGGACAATGAGGCCCGACAGTGGGCCAGAAAGTAGCACAATGGCCATAGAAGACTTGGATAAACCAAGTGAGACCAGGTATGGCGAGGCTTGGAAGGGCTAATGCATGTGCGCAGGGAATTTGACGAGCGAACCATACGCACCAGAGGACATTTCGAGAGACGAAAGGACACTTACGCCAAAGTGTCCGACAGTGAGGGCTGGCATACGCATCCATGAGGGTCCCAGTACGCGAGCATCCCCAGCAAAGCGGCGCTCTACAACATCGTCCTCGAGGGGCAACTCAGAATAGCCTGTCATTTTGGCAGACCAAAGACTCGATGGACAACGCAAATGAACCGCTCCCAAATTTGGCAAAGACAGTTCACATCCGAGGTGAAAATAATTTACCGCCAGCCTTGTAAATGCGACATTAGATGAACGGTCCGCTCCTGGAGAACCCTTTGTGGAGCTCAGTATTAGTGCAGGTTTGCCTTGCGGGCGTCACGGGTCTGCTCGGTACACCTAGACTAGCAGTGGGAAGGCATTTGTCCGAGGACATTCTGCATGGCTTATGTAAGGGTATTCCGCTGTTCTGAGGTCTGGTGTGCAGCTTCGTATGCATCCATATTCTAGTACACTTGTGCCCAAGTTTCGACCTCCTAAGCGATTGGCATTGAGTCGGGAATCGACAGATCCACACTCTCACCCATACCTCGGAAATGCCGTTTTCACAACGCCTTCTATCGTGCTACGGATACCCATATTATCGAGAACCACCGGGTTAGTCATGTAAAGGGCAGATATACGATTCGAGGGTACTGACTTGTGGACCATGAGACATCCAGGCTCCACTCTGCAACCGCCACTGGCTGGCATTTTGAAACACCCCAAAGTCGGAACGCATCTGATGGTGGCCTTTCTCACAATGGAGCTGAACGTAGGTACGTGTTAAACTGCCAGTAACCTTGGATAATAAGCATTAGTGTGCCGTGAAATAGGTCACTGCTAATTTACACTTGCTAATTTACACCGCTAATTAGCGCTAATTAGCTCTGTTAAATTGGGGTGCCCAGAAACTAAGTGTGAATTTGGGTTAAATAGGGTTGATAGGTGTGGGACACCCATATCGTCGTCAAGACGGGATCCACTTGTTACTGCAATATTTGAAGCTGTGCAACCTGAGTGGCACTTTCATCAGCAAACCAGCCCTTCTGATTAGCCGAGCTGACAGCACTTGACAGCACTTAGCCGACTGCCCAGCCTGTCCGACTCTGTGCCAGTCTGTCGGACTCTGTGCTGGTCTGGTTGCCACTCGATCCAAATATTCAGTAGAGAAAAAAGTGTATTAGGACTAAATAAAACTAGAGTACCACTAATCACAAATAACTAAATAATATATTTACAATCGGGGTGGTTGTCGAACACAGGGGGGGGGGGCGATCGTCGACGCTGCGCTGGCGCGATGGCCAGTGTTGCTGTGGCTGGGAGGTTGGTGGGCGTCGGGAGGGGGGGGGGGGCGTCATCGTCGGATGACGCTGGGATGGGAGTCATCCCGTCGTCGCGTCGTCGCCGTCTGCGCTGGGGATGTGGGTGGTCGTGTCGCCGCCGTCGACGCTGGGGATGGTGGCGGGGTCGTTGTCGTTGTCAGCGTTGATGGCCACGTCGACGACGTTGACGGTGGGGGTCGTCGTCGTCGGTGGCCACGTCGACGACGTTGGTGGTGGGGCCGTCGTTGCCCTCGCGTTGGTGGTGGCCGTCGACGCTGGTGGGGGAGCGGTGGTGGTGGCCTAGCCGTCGTCGTCGTCGTCTGATCGACGACGCTGCTGGTGGTGGTGGTGGTGGTGGTGGTTGGTGTCGTCGCCGTCGCCCGTGGTGGGGTCGTCGTCGTCGTCGCCGATGGTGGTCGCATCGACGACGCGGCTGGTGGTGGTGATGGTGGCTGTGGGCGAGGCGTGTAGTGACGTGGTAAATACAATTAGGAAATGTTGATAGTTCAATATGCTGATATAATCATTACACAAACACACGCACACACACATACTTGAAAAATTTCTAAGTCTCTCATTCTCATTCTCTTCCGTCGACCACCACTCGACAGCCACCACCACCACCGTCGACGACGACGGGACCACCACCACCCCACCACCGTCGATGAAGACGACGACGACGACGCGATCACCACCACCAACGTCGACGAAGACGCGACCACCACCACCACCGTCAACGCGACCACCACCACCTCACCACCGTCGACGACGACGTGGCCACCACCACCAACGTCGACGACGCGACCGCGACCGCGACCACCACCAACCTCGTCGATGACACGGCCATCACCACCACCAGCGTCGACGACGCGACCGTCACCACCACCAACGTCCTCGACGACGAGGCCACCAGCGACGACGACGACCCCACCAGCGGCATCGACGGCGCGACCACGACCACGACCACCTGGACACGGCCGCCACTACTACCCCCACCACCTGCGTCGACGTCGTGGCCATCGACGACGACGACGACGACGATCTCGATATATATAATATATTTAGTCTTTGTTTTGTAGTTTTTTTATTGAATTAATATAAATTGATTAAGATGAACATTGCCATGAATTAAGTGATTGAAAAGTTTCAAGTAAAGGTAGTATGAATGCTGTTGATAGTACTACTGGGACAGTCTGGGACAGCTGGGACAGGTGCTGGGATAGTCTGGACAGTGCTAGCCAGTTGGGTACCTTGCTGGGAGTAGCTGGGGCTCTGGGGTAACTGGCCAGTACTGTCCAGGGGAGGGTTGGTTTGCTGATGTTTGAAGTATACAGTGTACACCTTTCAAAGCCCTCAACTGCCTTCATCAGCAATTCTCCATGCGGAGGACCTTTTTAACCGCAAACAGCGATCACAAGAGAGCTCAGAACACCTTTCAATGGTGGGCAGCTCTTGAAGGTGACGAACTTGCTGATGCTCCCTGCAGTGAACTCATTTTCCTGTATCACTAACATGGATCTGGCAAACTGATTTTTTTTCTATTAGCCCCTTGCACAGAAGCTATTCGCAGCAGTGCCATCTCAATGACTGATGAGCGTACACAGTCTACCATAATGTGATTGAATTCACCTCACTGCACTGTGCAGCAGGCAGGAGGTCGCGACTTTACAAGATCATATCAAGATTTGTCATGGCACCGCTACATTTGGAACGAGGTATTGTTGAATTATTTCATCACAGTGACGACCAAGAACACGACCTTGAAGATACATCAAAGATGCCCTATAAACCCCTTCTTAGTTGGTGAGATAGTATGGAGGCAACAATTCCAGGTAAAAGTCAAAAACCTCCTGCAGACACTGATCTTCTGCTCCAACCTTGATGGACATCTTGGTTGAATGCCAAGGACCGTGGCTTTCACTGAAGGGCCAGGGTCCGCAACACCGAAGGAAATAGGTTCACACTGGCTGGGTTGCACAACCTACTCTTGAGATTCACTCACCGTGGCTGCGCGATATTGTTGGACCGGCACCTAGACAAACACAGCAGTCTGCTGTGTCGGCTCCCGACCCACCTATTGGCTCGTTGGCATCACAACTTGTCCTCAACACTTTTGCATGGGAGGTATGGGAGTAGAATAACTAGTAAATCTACGCCGTTTTCGTTAAAAATACAGCTGTTTGGCAACTTTGCTAATTAACGCTAATTTACATTGGTTAATTTGAGGCCCCAGGTGGTCAAGTGTAAATTAGCAGGTTAATTTGGGTCCTGACCCAAATTCACGGCACACTAATAAGCATTGCGTGCTGCACGTCAACAGCACTGATCATCACATATTTTTCATCCTCCGCCACAACCCCAAAGTACTGTATAACAGCCAACCATTCAAGCACCCACAGCAAGTACTGAGTATTTGATCACTTTCAAGGCCGATCCGGGCTGGCCACGTCTGGCGCCCTCTATCAATAATCAAACCTTTTCCCGTACCAATAATTTGCTACTATCGGGCCCGATTAACGAGTTGAACGCGCTCGTCAATTTCTAGCAAGTAAACAACCTGGAACACTGTCAAGCACATTTCATTGGCCCTCACAAAGGTGTAAGTGATGAGTTGGACTTCATTTGATGAGTGTCTGATGGGCTTGAGATGGATCCACATCACAACGTGTACGATGTTGTCCGGAAGTGCTTTATCCTCTACGCATCACGCCGATCAAAACCTCACATAAATAACTTCAGTGGTGACCCCTTTCGATGCCAGCTAGTGTCTCATCCAAGCCTGAACACCCTACCTCCGGCACAAGCGAAATGCATTATGTAGGTGTGCTGCGGCAGGTTGGTGCATGACTCCTGTCATAGCCATTTCCTTATCCATGAACGCGTGTGTTATACATGACTTCGACGGTGCTCAGAGATTTTAACGAACATACATGTATCGTATACAGAGACAAAAGCGATGTTCGAACCTACCTTGATCCCGTAGCGTGTATGCTTTGTGAGAGGTATATAAGGTGAGTGTTCCTGGTTCTAGTAGAGCATGGTTGCACCACCCGCGCTGAGTCGTTTGGTCGATTTGACAGAAGACGCATCTGGCCCGGCTTGCATAACATGAATCCAAGCCCTACCAGCACATTCCCGTGAGGATATGTCTTGATATGCCCACCAATGATATTGATTTCCGGGCGATTTACTAGTTCAACTTGTTGCATAACTATAGGATTCCTAGTGCCAGCGCGTTTTCCCCCGCTGCTCGTATCGTTTTTCTTTTCCTTTCTTTTGTCTACTGACTATTATTACTTGCCCTCTGCACGCCCGCTATACAGCCCAGCTGTAAGTACGCACTCGCTCTCAAAACGACCGACCTCAACTGACTCATAACCAGCCTGACATCCGAACGATCCTCGAGAATTTGGGTGAGTCCATTCTTTGCGCCGAAACCACTCGCTAGGGAACATGTACGGACATGCATCATGACCTTCGCTATTTGAACGACCTGTCGAGTACGGTGGGGCTTGAGCCCATTTCTCTTCGACGTACGTCCGAATTGTGATCCTGTCCACACTAACGTCCAGTGACTCGACCAAGGATTATCGAAAGGAGTCGTGAACAATGAATATCCGCATTTTTCTTCGTCGTTGTTACACTGACTTCACGCATCTATAGGCTTGTAGCATACAAGTTGGTTCACTGATTTGTCTCCAGGCCTCACTGGATTTGTCGCGGTGGGACACTTTCCCGACTATGTCACGCGAACAGGACACGTGATATCGCTCCATCTCATTCATTTCCGCCCAGCTTTAATGAACATTGCTCTTTGGAGCGAATGATGAGTGTTAGCATCGTCAATGATTGCCGTCGGGTCGGGGTTGTAGCCGATAGCCGAGCGATGAGCATTTTTTCATCGCGATCTATTTTTTGTGACATTGAAACTTCTCGTACTACGGTCTGAATTAATGGACTCTAGCAATATTGTCGCAAGCCAGAACCGGCATCTTGAAACTCACTGCTATCCTGCTCTCTACCAGACGTCGTTGCCTGTGGATACATGTGCTGTATGGTAAGGCGCTACATTATCCCTCTTCAAACCCTCAAACCCCTCGCAACTCTTTGTCTGCGGACTCACCTCACGGTGAATCCTAGAGTATTTCATCGAGACTACAGCCTTATCACTATCCATACTATTCATACTAAATCGATGACTTTCAAACAAGTAAGTAGGGTGAAATTGGCTGTGTTAAGTGGTCTATGCCAATCAGGAAGAATCCCAGAACAACGGCTGAGAAGATTTGAAAAGGGCATGTACATGGCTCAGCTCGGTTTCACTGGACGACTCGGAAGTAAGTACCGTTTGCGTAAAAATGAAACACGAAATGCTGTGCTATACATCTATGAGAACCCTTCGATCAAGGGAACGAAGCGGAATGCACAAAATAATGGTACACTACTAAGAATCAAGCTTGCACCAATTCCCCCAAAACTCACTGTCAGCTGCAGCTCCAGGATTCATGGACCTACGATGTGTCGTCCGAAGTTTCAAGCGATTAGAGTAGATCCTTTGCCAAGGAGAAGATATCTGCAAGAGGTTGTCCCAAGCATTCGGGTCCTTCCTAACCGGAACCAAAACCTTTGAGGAGAGGCCAGAAACCCAAAAGTCATACGTGGTGTAACTTCCCACAGTTGTAGAGGTAGTATAGCGGCCAAGCTCAATACTAGGAGTTTTTTCAGCGAGAGCAAACACGATTCGGATAACGGGAATGTTGTCAGATTCTAAGATTCCGAGGGAACGGGGGTCCATAGCGTCGAAAAGATTTCGGCGTAAGGAGTAACATTTCGTATCATTCTTGACTTGAAACATGATGATCCCGATGTTGTCCAACCTTATTTCATCACCTTCGACCAAAAAGGGGATGATGCCATCGACAGCTGGGTGACCATTCGCGCATAGCACTGCAGCACCCCGGGCCATCAAATACATCAGGTATTTGACATGAACGGCCGCATACTCGTGAACTTTGATGAAATGGGTGAAGTAGACCTTGCTACGTGCGAACGCTTTAGCCAGAGATGATTCAGTTTCATTTGGGTTCTCAGCTGCGAAGTCCCATCCTTGCGAAGTGATGATGCTGTCATCATCATTGGAGGCAGTAGAGGGGGCGCAAAAGAGGGACGTTAGAAGTCCAGTGAGGCTGCACCATCGCTCGTTGTTGGGAGGTCGACCCAAGTGATCAGCGACTCCCACTACCTCGTCACGCGCCATGATGAAAAGTAGTGCCACTATTAACTCTCCTAGCTCGCATTTGTTCACCGAAAACCTGTTTAGAATGCCGTGCAATGCCTCAGCAGGATTAAACTGCGCCTGCGTAGTCATCATGAAATATGCCGCCTCTGAAAGCACTGGTTCAGAAGGCGATGTAGTGACCATGGTCTCAAGGTTACGATCAGCCTTGAGAACGACCCGCAGATGGGAGTGGACTTGCTCTTTCTCCAAGTCTGATACTTGTGAGGTATACGCAGCGGGGAGAAATTCGATAGGGATTCGATGACCAAGACACGCGAGCTTTTGCGCGTCTGTGAGAGATCGGCGTGTATATGGAGTGCCACCCAACAGCTTCTGGGCTGCAAAGAGGAATATTGTGTCATGTTGTCCATGTTGGTATTCAAGAGGGAATCTAGGTAAAAGTTAGCTGGAGTCGAACAGAGTGAGCATTTAGTACACACAAAGGCCGACCGTATGATGTTAAGTGCTCGTCGGATGCAATGTGCGAAAGCTTGACCGTTTCGTGGAAATCTAAGCATTGCGCAAACTCGTCGAAACCGAGCTCACAGAATGGTAACATAACTTCCGCGTGGTGGAGCATCCTGGCTGAGACATCATGTGCTGGGGCAGGGGTGATCCCGAACAAGGTACCAGATGTTGAAAGAAAGACTGCGAAAAGTTTTGACCTAAGAAATCCTCGTATTGCACGACACATCTCGCCGAAACGTGACCATGAACCGAAGCCCTGTGTTTCCTCTTTTTTTGCCAGGCTATGGACTTCATCGAATGCGAGGACGACCAAAGGATACTCGTCTTTAGGATTTAATTTTTTTCGCTTACTCGGTGGCTCCGCTGACAATTCAGGGACTGACTCATCTCCAAGGGCTTTGCACAGCTCTTCGAAAGGCTTACGCAACGGAAAGGCCGTGTTAAACAACATTTGATCCAGTTGGTCCTTCGATGAATACGTTTTACTTCCAAAGTACATCTCATAGTCGTGATAAAGGCCCTTGCACGTCCTTTAAGCTAGGAGGAATTCAATGAGTGGCGTTTCATACCTTAGCTTTTTTTCTAACGACACCATAGAAATCCTGCCGGTGTCGACCATGCGCTTTGAACTCCATGTCCGTCCGCATATATTCCCAAAATTTCTCGGCAGTAGGCTCCTTGATATCCTTCAGGACAGCAACTGTCTGAACAAATAACGCGTGGAGGAACGAGCAGCTCCGAAGGAAAGCGTCCGTGTTCGACGTACTCCCACAGAGATAATCATGTGCAGGACCGTCTGAAGGAGGATATCCTAGAGTCGAGAACATTCAACATTGCAGGGAAACACAGGAATGAATAAGCAGGAATACCAGTTGAGTTAGGTTCCCGTAGGTTAACAGGGATCACGAAATGGAATTTGCTCATTTCATCGACGGCGCGAGATTTACCCATTCCCGAAGATTGAACGATGGTGGAGTATTTCGCATAAAAACCTCGATTTGGATCCGACGTACCCATGTTGAAGCATTCGTGTATGTGATCCCAGAGAAGATTTGCACCCTTCCCAATATACTTCCCGTTCCAAGCGTTTTCAGTAGCTAGTCAGGTAAAGAAGTGAATAAAATATTTGAAATTAAAAAGACAGCTCACAGCCTGGAAGGTACATGAGATGCTTGTCATGCTTGAGAACAGGTTCTTCGAAATCTCGATGCTCAATGTGATTTCTACGAGACCTTGGATTGATACTCACTTGGTCGCAGCAGTTCTACAATGGGGGTGTCAGATGTGCAATCACTGGATACAGACAAGTCCTTACTCAAAAGCCGCACAGACTTAAAACCATGCTTCGAGCCATCTAATAACATCTGTCGGAGTCTGGGCTCGCTCTTTATGATGGTTTGGCACTCGGGGGCACTGTTGTAATTTGCAAGCAGGCGACCTCCCGACTTCATAACAATATGGATAAGGAGATAGGGTAAGAGATGGTCGAAGTTTTGGAGAGTTGGTGGAAAGAGCTGATGAATCTCCTCGTCCAGTTTTTCGTGTGCACCCTCTTCAAAGTCGTCTTCAACGTACTCCAGGTCTGTGGATTCATCGATCTCCATCATGGTGAACAAGTCCGCAGTGCCTCGCTTCGGTGGTGTGGATCCCTGACTCCCACTGATCAACAAACAAGGTGTGGTGAAGGGTGGTGATGCAACGCAAACGTATTACTTAGTTATTAGTACGACTCCTAATAAAGAGATGAGTCCGAGGACATTCTGCATGGCTTATGTAAGGGTATTTCTGCTGTTCTGACTCGTCCCGAGTTTCGACCTCCTAAGTGATTGGGGGCATCGACGGATCCACACTCTCATACATACCTCGGAAATGCCATTTTCATAACGCCTTCCATCGTGCTACGGATACCCATATTGTCGAGAACCACTGGGTTAGTCATGTAAAGAGCAGATATACGATTCGAGGGTACTGGCCGCCACTCCGATGACCAGATTACTTAATGTGCACCATGTTCCACTCTGGCCGCCAACCGCCACCGGCTGGCACTTTGAAACACCCCAAAGCGCTCTGAGGATCAATGGTAATCGGAACGCATCTGATGGTTGCAATGGAGCTGAACATAGTACTAGGTACGTGTTAAACTGCCAGTATCCTTGAATAATAAGTATTGCACGCCGCACATATGTCAACGGCACTGATCATCGGATATTTTTCAGTCTCGGCCACAACCCCAATTTATAAGAACAGCCAACCATTTAGGCACCCACAGCAAGTACTGAGTACTTGATCACTTGCAAGGCTAATCCGGGCTGGCCGCGCCTGGCCCCCTCTATCGATGATCAAATCTTTTCCCGTACCAGTCCGGAACTGCTTTATCTTTGGTAGTATGCATCACGTCGATCGGAACCTCACATAAATAACTCCAGTGGTGACCCCTTTTGATGCCAACGAATGTCTCATCCCAGCCTGAACCCCCTACCCTCGGCACAAGTGAAATGCATCAGGTGTGCTGTGACACGGTGCTTCTCAGTTGGTGCACGACTCCTGTCATGGTGTGTTATACACGACTTCCACGGTGCTCGGAGATTTTAACGAACAGATATGTATCGTATATGGAGACAAAAGTGATGTTCGAGCCTACCTTGATTCCACAGCGTGTATGCTTTGTGAGAGGTATATAGGGTGAGTGTTCCTGGTTCTAGTAGAACACGGTTGCCCCACCCGCGTTGAGTCACTTGGTTGATTTGACAGAAAACACATCTGACCTGGTTTGCATGACATGTTGCTAGGCGGGGAATGTTGGCGGAAACGCGACGACAGGAATCTGGACGACACCATCGACGAGACGGCTTCGATTCAAACTCGACGCTAACGTACGTAGGTTCGTAGGTACGACTTATATACGATGTACCTCGTGTGGTGTGCATGTACGCTTCGATCGTATATTACATACTACTACAGGGAATGCAATCCACAATCGGAGATCCTACTTCAAGATTTGGATTTGAGCTTGTGGCAGTCCGTCTAATCGATTCACTATCATATTGAAGCCTAGCGACCGACTCTATGCATAAACCCATATGTAGGTCCCAATGAGTTAAAGTAGCATATTATAGACGCATCAGCCCCGTGTGCCGCTGGTCTCACCAATTTACAAAATAAAAGAATATAGTACACTGACTCTGAGGATGAGTCCAATGAATGCTTGCCCAACCCAGACCCAAGCTGACGTGAATTATGTACACGTCAAATCAATAACTTCACCTTTTGTCACGAAGGTACTCTCCCGTTTGATTCTCTTGGCGGTTGTAAAGCCTGGATGGCAGCATTAAGAGATTTGATACCCTCTGTCTTTGTATCGATCACATTTTCAATGGTTAGGTCAAGGACGTCTTAAGGCAGCGATGTGGGCTTTTTCTTTTTCTCTGCGTGTAATGAAGGATTTGGCCTTCCGCTTGGGGTTGAGTTGTACGTCTGTCCTCTACGGTTGTGGGATTATTCCGTTGGCACGGAGAATACCTGCGTTGAGCTGGTTACATAAAAACGAAGCCGGAGGCAAGGGACACGGATAAACCCACTGTGTTCTCTATATCTGAATATGAAGTTTGCGAGGGTGGTAGCGTCGAGACGCTCAGTGGTATAATAGGATTTCGCTGATATCGACACTTCACGGCCCAGGCTAGATTACAAAGGATCGTATAGTATCACATCGGAAAGGATAACGACAGGTCAGTTTGGCTACGCCAGCCTACTAGTATCCAACGGCAAATGATCCATACGACTCACCTAACGCAATGTGAAAGCGCCTTCTTTGCACGCTGATGCACCTTTCCCTTCGGCTCGCAGACTTAGTCGTGCCCTTTTTTAGAACAACAGATCTGTAAAAGTCCAGACGGATCTCACCCATATGGTTCGATTCCTTGTTCAGATATTCGTCTTCGTCTTTTCAATATGTCGATATCGACAATAATATCACATGGGGCAAGCGTACCTGTCAACTGCAGCTTGGAAAACATAGGCCTCACAGATGTGGCGAAGTGGACACACCGATCACCGTGTTTCGCCTCGCGCGCCGGAGAAGCCTGGCGCATAGCAAACCGTCGGTGATGATGTCGATGTCAAAGGTGCCATTCTGGCGGGTATGTCCAAATGTTAACGAGAAATGCTGTGTGTAGAGAGGTGAGTCATAGTTAATATGTGGAATTGGATATACATAGTAGGATGGAACAGACCTTGTCGGTGAGAGGCTACCCAGCATGTGACGGTGTTCTTCTCTGGGATGATATCTATTCCATACTGGGGAAGTTCTTCACCGTCGACTTCGATGAATGCAAAGATGTCGCTGAACTGCAGCATGGCGATAGGAGAGGTTAGGGTTGTGTGACTGACTCGACGTGACTCTAACCAGTGTGATAGCAGGGTGGAAGGCGGGCGCAGGATATGCGGCGACTTGGAGGCAGGGCATTGGCAAAGATGTTCGAGTAGTCAGACAGATGACGGAAGTGCTCCTGAGCACGCTGCTTCTCGAGTTCCCTCTGTTGATCAGCAGCAGGAATGCACCCGGTAGCTTGGGCATTCTTCAAGAGATGGAGATAATAACGGGGTTGCCGGGGTCGAGCCTGGCAGCGCGAGCATAAGCGTCGATGGCGTGCGAGATCTGGTATTCCAGCTCTTGTACAAGCGGCTGATGTCGAACCAGACCTCAGAGATGTATGGGTTGATGCGGATGGCCCTCAAGTACGCATCCAGTGCGTCATGGAATTGATTGATCTGGAAGTAGAGGACACCGATGGAGCTCCAGAAGGTGGGGTTTCGGTCGTTGCGAGACGGGTTGTTGATAAGCTTCGTACACCTTGTTGTAGATTTGGCCTGCCATGTAAGCACGCCAGAGGAGAGATACCATCTCTGGGCATCCGAAGGGTCCACAGTGGCAAAGTGAATAGGACTTCTTCGAAGGGGAAGTTGGCAACGCACCTGCTTCGAGACTCCTGGTGAGATATTGGAAGGCAAGTTCCTGGTTTTGGAAGGACGACCCGTCCTGATGGTAGAGCTAGCCGAGTTGCTGGAGCGCCTTTGCGTCGGGGGTATTAGGGTTGTCCGCCACGACGCGTTAGTATTTGCACGGAGATACATACTAAAAAAGATGGGATGAACCGGGTACGTTAATACGGGGAAATGGCCTACATCGTTGTGCTGTTCATAGACATGGCCAATTTGGAACCATATGTCAGTAGCGATGGGAAGGGCCGCCTTCTCACCGTGTCATGGTGGTGGCCATCGGAGTGGGCGCCGCACATTGAATGTGGTGCGGTGGTTGTCATAGTCACGGTATTGGCTGGGCGATCGACGTTGGTCGTGGGTGGGACGGCATTATGGTGGTGGCGGTGACGGCGGTAATGGTTGAGATTAACGTTGATAGTTGTCCATGAGCATTAACGGGAACAAATTTGTTGGACGACTGCACCGTCTCCGAAAATGTTGACTGTGACGGACTGCACAGTACCAAGCTTTGATGATTTCGCTCTGCTGCCTCCTCTATTTGGGTATATGTGACCCCTATGTATAAGTAGGTGGCAAGCACCAAGCAATGCCGGCGCCAGCCGACACTTCCCCGAGTTGTAATAAAGATGGAAATTTTGCGTATACAAACTATAACACACTATGAAACAAGGTTGCACCAATTCTCCCAAAAATCACTGTTAACTGCAGCTCCAGGGTTCATGGACCTACGATGTGTCGTACGAAGTTTCAAGCGATCAGAGTAGATCCTTTCCCAGGAATAAGACGCCTGCAAGATGCTGTCCCAAGCGTTCGGGTTCTTCCTAACCGGAACCAAGACCTTTGGGGAGAGGCCAGAAACCCAAAAATCATACGAGGTGTAACTTCCCTTGGTTGTACAACTAGACTCCACGAGCGTAAGGCTGGGAGCCTCTGCGGCGAGAGCGAATACGATTCGGATGACGGGAACGTTGGCAGGCGATCTTAGGATTCCAAGAGAGCAAGGGTCCATAGCATCGAAAAGATTCAACTGTGGGGAGTTGGAATATTTCACATCATTCGTGACTTGAAACATGATAACCCCGATATTATCCGATCTTATTTCATCACCTTTGAACAAAAAGGGGATGATGCCATCGACAGCAGGCTGACCACCTGCACATAGCAGTGCAGCCCCTCGGGCCATCAAACGCATCAGGTATTCGACATGAATGAGCGCCTGCTGATGAACTTTGACGAAATGGGTGAAGTAGACCTTGCTATCTTTGAACGTGTCGGCGAGGGAGGACTCGGTTCGATTTGGGCCTTCTGCTGCGAAGCGCCATCCTGGGGAGGTAACGACGCTAACGTGATCTTTGGAGGCAGCAGAGGGTGCGCAAAAGAGGGATGTTAGTAGTTCAGTGAGGCTGCACCACCGCTGGTTATAGAGAGGCCGACCCCATTCACCAGCGGGTCCCACCGCCTCGTCGCGTGCCATGGTGAAAAGTAGTGCCACTATCAATTCTCCTAGCTTGTCTTTGTTCACCGGAAACTCATTCAGAATGATCTGCAATGCCTCAGGAGGACTGAAGTCCAGTTGGGTAGTCATCACAAAGTATGCTGCCTCTGAAAGCACCGGTTCAGAAGGCGACATAGTGACCATGGTCTCAAGGCCACAATCAACCTTGAGAACGACCCGCATGTGACAATGCACTTGCTCCTTCTCCGAGTCTGATACTTGCGAGGCATCCACAACGGAGAGAAATTCGATAGGGATTCGTTGAGCAAGACACCCAAACTTCTGCGCATCTGTGAGAGCTTGAAGGTTATATGCAGTGCCACCTAACAGCTTCTGGGCTGCAAAGCAGAATAATGTGTCGCGCTGTCCCTCCCGGTATCCAAGAGCGAATCTAGGGAAAAGGTTAACTGGAGTCAAACAGAGTGAGTATTTAGTACACACAAAGGTCGACCATATGATGTTAAGTGCCCCTCGGATGTAATTTGCGAAAGCTTGACCGTTTTACCGAAGTCCAAGTATTTCGCAAACACGTCGAAACCGAGTTCACAGAATGGCAACATAACTTCCCCTTCGAGGAGCATTCTGGCTGAGACATCACGTCCTGCGGTAGGGGTGATTCCAAATAAGGTGCCAGAAGTCGAAAGAAAGAGTGTGAAGAGTGATAAGCTGCGAAGTCCTCGTATTGCACGACGCATCTCGCCGTAGCGTGACCATGAACCATCATCCTCTGGCTTTGTCAGAGTATGGACTTCATCTAATGCGAGGACGACCAAAGGATACTCGGATGCTTGAGATTTGGTATTTGATTTTATTCGCTTATTAGGTGGCTGCTCAGCCGGCAATTCAGGTACTGACTCATCTCCAAGGGCTTTGCACAGCTCTTCGAACGGCTTACGCAACGGAAAGTCATCGTTAAGTAACATTCGATTCACATTGTAATCCGATGGATGGTTGTCGGAAGGAAAATACATCGAATACTGAGGATAAAAGCCCTTGCACGTCCCATAAGCTAGGAGGAATTGAACAAATAATATTTCGTACCTCAGCAAGGTATTTAACAGCGTCATAGAATTCCTTCCGGTGTGGACCGTGGGCTCCCAACTTCATGCCATCCTTCATATACTCCCAAAATTTCTTAGCGGTAGGTTCCTTGATATCCTTCAGAACAACAGCTGTGTGAACAAATAATCCGTGGAGGAATGAGCAGCTCCGAAGGAAAGCGTCTCTTTGTGTTGTACTCTCGGTGAGATAAATATGTGCTGGACCATCTGTAGGAGGATGTCCTGGAGTTGGGAACATTCAGCGTTGAAGAGAAACACAGGAATGATTAAGGGGCCATACCGGTTGAGTTGAGTTCCCGTACGTTAACAGGGATCACGAAGTGGGATTTGCTCATTTCATCGACGGTGCGAGATTTACCCATTCCCGAAGATTGAACGATGGCGGAATATTTCACATAAGAACGTCGATATGGATCTAATGGAACCTCCTGGAGGCATTCTTGTATATGAGCCCAGAGAAGGGTTGCACCCTCCCCAACATACTCCGCTTCCCAAGCATTTTCAGTAGCTAGTTGTGTAATAAAGAATTGAATAAAATGTCTGAAATTATGTAAAAGGACGGCCCACCGCATCGTGTGTAGTACTTGAAACGCTCGTCATGCTTGAAAACAGATTCTTCAACTTAATCGTAACGTGAATATGATTTCCACGAGATCTTGGGCTGATACTCACTTGGTCGAAGCAGTTCTGCAATTGGGGCATCAGACAGTGTGCAATCACTGGATACAGACAAGTCCTTACTCAAAAGCCGCACAGACTTATAACCATTCTTCAAGCTGTCTAGTAACATATTTCGGAGCCTGGGCTCGCTCCTTATGATGATAATGCATTCATGGATATCGCGATACTTTGTGAGCAGGCGACCTCCCGACTGCTCAACCATGTAACAAAGGATGGTGGGTAAGACATGGGCGGGGTTTTGCAAAAGAGTTGGTTGAAAGGTCTGATGAATCTCCTCGTCCAGTTTTTCGTGTGCTCCCTCTTCAAAGTCGTCTTCAACACAATCCAGGCCTGTGGGTTTATCGATCTCCATGGTGGTGGAGAAGAAGGTGTCCAATTTCAGACCCCCTTTCTCCTGGCTTACTACTGCTAAATCACCTTATTTATGTAAAGGTGAAAGACAACGTCGGAGTCGGAGATGGCAGCCACCCACATAGCCGATGCCCCCTGACCACCATCGACCACCACCAGCATCGACGATAACGAACCACAGCACATCCGCAGGTATGTTTTCTTTTTTCATTTCATTTACTCACTATTATTACAGACGCTCTGCATGCACACGTATTCCTACGCTCGCAGTGCCAGCGCATTTCCCCCCATTGCTCATATCATTTTTCTTTTCCTTTCTTTTGTCTACTGACTATTATTAGCTCCTGCCCTCTGTACACCGCTATACAGCCCAGTTGTCAGTACGCACGCACTCGCCTCAAAATGACCAACCTCGACCGACTAACCAGCCTGACATCCGAATGATCCTCGAGAATTTGGGTGAGTCCATTTTTTGCGCCCAAAGGATGTATGGCCATGCACCATGACCTTCGCTATTTGAACGACCTGTTGAGTACGGTGGGGCTTGAGCCCATTTCTCTTCGACATGCGTCCGAATTGTGATCCTGTCCGCGCTAACGTTCAGTGACTCGACCAAGGATTATCGAAAGGAGTTGTGAACAAAGAACATCCGCATTTTTCTTGATCGTCATTACACTGACTTCACGCATCTATAGGCTTGTAGCATATAAGTTGGTTCACTGATTTGTCTCCAGGCCTCACTGGATTTGTCGCGGTGGGACACTTTCCTGACCATGTCACTCACAACGAACAGGACACGCGACATCGCTCTATCTCATTCATTTCCGCCCAGCTTTAATGAACATTGCTCTTTGGAGCGAATGGTGAGTGTTAGCATCGTCAATGATTGCCGTCTGAAACTTCTCGTACTATGGTCTGAATGAATGGACCCCTAGTAGCGATTATGCCACAAGCCAGAACCGGTATCTTGAAACTCACTGCTATCCTGCTCTCCACCAGACATCGTTGCCTGTGGATACATGTATTGTATGATGAAGCACTACATTGTCCCTTTTCAAACCCTCAAATCCATCGCAACTCTTCATCTACGGACTCACCTCACGGTGAAATCCTAGAGTATTTCATCGAGACTAGTCTTATCAGTATCCATACTATTCAGACTAAATCAATGACTTTCAAACAAGTAGGGTATGGGAAAGCCTGAGGTATACAATGATGCTACTAGCAGAATCCATGATGCTGTCGTCGGTGACGAAGGCGACGCCCGAAGATTACGTTTTGTCTATTTAGTCGAGGAATGGGTAGCCATGTAGCCACGATATGCCGCTTCAGCATCCTGATACAGCAGCTCCAATATCGCAATCTCGTCAGCCACTTTGGGGTCTTCCCAGAAAGTACGATCAAAGACGAGCGGCTGATTGCCCTGGATCCGTGATAGGACATCAACCTTGAACTTTCTCCAGCCAGGTGTGTCATTAGGGACAGCTATGTTCATGATCTTGGCGGGGTCTTTGGGTCGTAATGCGAGGAGTGCGAAGATCACCGCAGCAGTCCGCGTCCCAAGTGTATACCTCTTGAACACTGGTTTCTGGAGTACACCCCTAATGCAGACCTCCCTCTGAGTCGCCTCCCTGTCCCAAGAGGAGAGCCACATGTTATAGCCCCCAGACACAATAAGTGACCCGACAAACATTATTTGTCCAAAGAGCGACCCTTGTGGAATCAAGAGCAGCTGCGCGATGAACTGGAAGACAAGTAAGGTGGTGCTGAATTTAATGTCACGGCATTTAGGCTCGCTGTGGAAACGGAGTGTGAAGACGCCACGAATGACAGAGTCCACTGCATTCACGCTTCCCTTTAAGACGACGATTTCTGAGTGTTGGTCTGATAGGAGGACTCCGTCTCCAGAAGCACGATGGGTAGAATGGATTGGGTGTTGGAAAACAAACTTTCCAGAGCCAATAACAAGGCAAGAAACACCATTTGAAATCATACCAAGCGAGATCATGCAGAAACAGAACCAGTCCTTGTATACCGCACACGTAACAGCAGTCCCTAAGCTGACCAGAATGGGTATGGCGGCGACAATGGGAGGGAATATGGGAGTAGGTTTCAACACAAAGTCGTTGTCTGGGTCATGGTGGAGTTCAGTGATGGTGACGCGCATTGGTACACTCTGCCTCCCAGGTATGTGTTCAGCTGCGAGGTGTTGACACTCTTCCATAAGAATTGCGGAAAATGGGCCAGTCTCTTCCAATACGGTCCCACCATGAGCAGCGATATACTTTGCGCCCTTAAGGCCAGCCAGTCCGAGGAGGGTGCCGAGATCGGTAGGGACGCCAGCGAACAGACCTTCGAGAAGCCTAGACTTGACAACTCTGCCATAGCGTTTAGCAACTTCATAGGTCCCTGGAGCGTTGTACCATCCCAACCATCTCCTGGTAGGGTCCAAGTGGAGGGTGGTCATCGCAGCAACGGCTACATCGCCGCCGAAAAAGGTGGCCATCCCAGATGTATCGAGGGTGAAATTGGCGGTGTTGAGTGGTATATCATCAGAAAGCATCCCAGATCGACGGCTGAGAACATTCGAAAAGGGTATGTACATGGCTCACTGAGGCTCGGTTTTACTGGACGAGGGAAGAGAGTCTGCGTCTCAACCTCCACTGTCAGTGTGGCGGTGCTCGGCTCCGGTTTGCGTAAAAATGAAACCCAAAGGGGAATGAAGCTGTGCTAATATACATCGAAAGGGAACAAAGCGGAACGTTCCGGAATACACAAAATGATGATCCAAGGAAAAGATGCTCTGCAAGATGTTGTCCCAAGCATTCGGGTCCTTACTCCACCACATTCTGCTGTCGTTGGCTGGTGACTTGGTTTCCCCCCCCGTTTCAGTGAGCCAGTGTAAGTACCATGCTGGTGAATTTCCTGTAGTGTGGTTCCCCGTGTCACGATTTGCAGCATCTGATGGGCCTTTTACTCGTCATCTTCACGCTACTCTTTTTTTTTCCCCGTTTTTATGAGCAATAGTCTTTTTCAATGCGGAGCACCCCTTTTCAAGCGTTCATTCGACTCCAGTAGAGGTCTCTGGGGCCATTGCTCACGCTGTTTGCTCTACCAGGAGCATTGTGCTTCACGGTCAGATGGACCACGTAAATGCTCATGGAGTAGCGTCTCGAGAACATCAAAGAAGGCGAGAGTTGAATTGAACAATGTAGGTTGCCAAAAGATGAAGCATTCCAACGTTCACTCTTAGTATTATTCTAGGATCTAGCTCCATCTACTAACATCTCTGATTCCATAGATCGTGAGGGGACTCCACTCCACTCACTATCTTCTGACTCGTTGGCGTTGGCGTCGTCCAAGTGGAGGTGGTCGCATCATTGACGCAGGTGGCAGGGTGGTGGTCGCATCCGTCGACAGACTTTCTGTATGGGCTATGGGTACCAAATCACTGAAAACCAAGTTGAATGAGGTATTATGGGTTATGGAGTGTAGTAAGAGGGGTCCGACTGTAGGCCAAGAGAAAGAGGAGGTTCGCCCTCTCTAACGTTATCCACCATGATGGAGATCGATGAACCCACAGACCTGGAGTACGTTGAAGACGACTTTAAAGAGGGAGAACACGAAACACTGGACGAGGAGATTCGTCAGTGCTTTCCACAAGCACTGACTCCCCAAGACTTGAACCTTCTCCTACCTCATCTCCTTGGCGATATTGTTACGCAGTCGGGAGATCGCCTGCTTGCAAATTATAGAAGTGCCCTCGAATGCCGAAGCGTAGTTTTAAGTATGTGCGGCTTTTGAGTAAGGACTTGTCTGTATCCAGTGGTTGCACATCTGACACCCCCGTTGTAGAACTCTTGCGACCAAGTGAGTATCAATCCAAGATCTCGTAGAAATCGCATTAAGTGAGCATCGAGATTTCGAAGAACCTGTTTTCAAACATGACGAACATCTCAAGCGCGCACCACAAGGGGAGCTGTCTTTTCAATTTCGGACATTTTATTCACTTCTTTGCCTGACTAGCAACTGTAAATGCTTGGGACGGGGAGTATCTTGGGAAGGGTGCAAATCTTCTCTGGGATCACATACACGAATGCTTCAACATGGGTACGTCGGATCCAAATCGAGGTTTTTATGCGAAATACACCACCATCGTTCAATCTTCGGGAATGGGTAAATCTCACGCCGTCGATGAAACGAGCAAATTCCATTTCGTGATTCCTGTTAACCTACGGGAACCTAATTCAACTGGTATCCCTACTTATTCATTCCTGCGTTTCCCTGCAATGCTGAATGTTCTCAACTCCTGGACATCCTCCTACAGATGGTCCAGCACATATTTATCTCACCCAGAGTACAACACTGTAATGTTGGCGTCGTTCTGTCGTAGAACAACCGTCAGCGAGTTCCATTCAGGGGAAACGTACCGAGTCGGAAGTGATAAGGTAAGCGAAGCGGTGAAAATCTTGAGTCGGATCCGATGAGCGTGTTCGGACGAGGAAATTCGAGAACAAATCTGAGGGGGAATTCTATTCTGTTTTTCCAGGACTGTACAAGAAATATTATATACTAGATGTGCACAAAGGACAGAGAGTGAGTTGAAAGACGAGGAACAAGATTAAAAAAAAGGTACAAAAATGCCTTGAGGCTCATCTAAGTAAGGTATAGTTTTGACTGTGGCGGTCGGAGACGGTGAGCAAAGAGACGGAACGTCTGGGATATTAGGCACGAGGTTTTAAGGTGATCATGTGAAACGGTACGATGAAAGGAAAAGAGAGACACAAGGAAAAAAGGAGAAAGAAACATACTATGTAATAGCGTCGTTACCTCACAAGGATGGCACTTCACAGCAGAGGGCACAAATCAAACCGAGTCCTCTCTGGCCGACATGTTCGAAGATAGTAAGGTCTACTTCACCCATTTCATCAAAGTTCATCAGCAGGTGCCCATTCATGTCGAATACCTGATGTGTTTGATGGCCCGAGGCGCTGCAGTGCTGTGGTCAGCCTGCTGTCGACGGCATCATCCCCTTTTTATTCAAAGGTGAGGAGATAATATCGTGGCTATCACGTTTCAAGTCACGAATGATGGTTGAATCTTTTCGACGCTATGGGCCCTCGGAATCCTAGGATCACCTGCAAAACGTTTCCGTCATCCGAACCATATTCGCTCTCGCCGCACAAATTCCCAGCCTTACGTTTGTAGACCATAATGTCCTTACAACCAAGACAGGTCGCCACAGCCTTGCGCGCGTGGAGTCAACCGGTACAACCAAGGGAAGCTACACCACGTATGATGTTTGGATTTCTGGCCACTCTCTTGGTTCCAGTTAAGAACTAACCGAGCATCTTGCAGGCGTCTTATTCCTGGGATTCCTGGGAAAGGATGTACTCTGATCGCTTGAACCTTCGTACGACACATCCTAAGTCCAAGAAGCCTGGAGCTGCAGTTAACGGCGAGTTTTGGAAGAATTGGCGCAACCTTGTTTCATTGTAGTGTTTGTGTGTGCAGCTTTGTCGGGATCTTTATTGAAGTGATGTCACCTCGTCAACATTTGTGGTAAATGAACCATCAGGATCAAATCCAATGGGACAGTAAGGGTGGTAGGTCACCGGTGTTCTTTTAGGCAATGAATGCCCCTGGCGTCCGTCCGTCACATCAGATGATTGACAGCGTGCTTTTCACTCTGTGGAGGTCGTTCCTATGGGCCATGTGAATGGGAGATGGTGGCACATTTCTCGTACGTACACAGAGTCTTGCTACACATGTGCGGCGCGGGGGACCGGAGCTGACGCCACTCAATAGTCGATGCAAGGAATAATAGACAGTCCTGACTGCGCGTGGACGTCAGTCCACATCAGCTGAAGATGGAGACTTCATGAGAGGATAGCATAATATCCGATCCCCGTTTTGACGTTCCCTGAATGTAGTAGTATACACTGGTGGACATGGTGAGGCGAGACATACTTGCGCGGTCCACACTGCAGTCTAAGTTATGTAATTTGCTGATGGGCTCCCGTTCATTGTGCAATGTGCGTTGGGTGCCTGGAGGAAGGCGTGGATGCCGATTCCCGACCGGTTTGGAAACAACGAGGCCAGCCTCGGTGTGAGTGCGCGCGACTGGCATCGGCATGCGTTGGAGGTGAGGCAAAAAAAAAGATATGGGCAACGGCTTTTTTCCGCCTAAGTATGACATTGTGGAGAGAACAAACACTTGTATTTGCTGTGGCAGGGTCAAGTGAAGTGCACACGGAGGAGCTGCAGGCTGAGGATTGCACACTGCACTCAGGGAGGTCTACAACGTGTGAAAACCAATGCCTGTTAGAGTCTGCCACGGTGCTGAAAATGCCGGCACTGCTTGCTGAGCCTGACGCACTAAAAGGTATGTTCCCCTTCGCGATTTCCAAGGCACTTGTTCGACGTCATACATAGGACCACTTACCGTGCGACATGCTGTTCCAAGGTGCATCGTGGCGCGTGGCATTGATGGTCGAATGTTTTTTTGATGAACTCTCTTAGTCAAGTCGGTTCGGTCCGCAGAAGATTAAAAACACTCTGGTAGAGCCCTACTTAAATGAGAGCGTAGCCTTCCAATTGGGCCCAGCTATTTCTCTCCCCCCGCCTTCCCCCCACATGGAGACGTTGCTGCTCGTTGCGGTGATTATCGCCTTGGCAGCTTGCTACGTCCTTCACACCCGCCGAGCGAGCCTTGCACAGATTAGAGGCCCAGCACCGACGTCCTTTCTGCTGGGTATGCATCCCTCCAATGACATCTGTGTTTAGTCTCATCTGTTCATCCAAGGGAACACACTCGAACTATACCAGGAGCAAGCAGGCAAAACAGACTTCGAATGGCAGAGGTTATACGGGAGTGTGGTCCGCTTCAAGAGTATCCTTGGTGTAGGGGAAAACTTTGGGTCTTGCAGGAACGGTGTCTCACTTGTTTCTTCCCTCTCCCAGGAAGATCAGCTCCTTATCGCAGATCCCAAGGCACTCCATCACATTCTCAACACATCCGAGAACGTATATTCCAGTCAACCAGAGCGGCGTGTGGTATCAGGATTTATTAACGGCAAGGGGGTTGCTTGGACTCGTGGTTCGTGCTTTTTTGGTTCAATTCGTCGTTCGTTCGTTATCATTTTGTCATGCAATAGGTAGTGAGCACAGGAAACAAAGGAGAATCATACTTCCAGCCCTTGGAGCCCCTCATGCAGACGCCTTCGTGAAAACTTCAAAAGCCTGCGCAGAATCCGTGTGTTCCACCAGCTTTCACTTCTGCTATGGCTGACCAGGCGACAATCGGAAGTTGTGTGCCAAGTGGATAGACATCATCAACGCAACTTCGGATGGACGTGCTGTTATCGATGTTTATCGATGGCTGTCCAGCACAACGCTCGATGTTTTTGGACAAGGTATGTACAGCACACATCGATACACACGCACGTTCCATTTACCCACATCCAGCCGCATTCGGAGTCCACTTCGGTTGCCTTGAAGACTCCAATCACATCCTTGTCCGCTCTTATCAGAACATGATGTTCGTCGGTGTTCATGCGACCTTGGCAACGTGCATGGGTGTAATGACTATCTTCCTTTTTTCTTCAGTGCGTCCGTCCTCGGCTCCCAGTCGATGCAGCAAATCTTCCTTCTGGAAGTTTCAAAGTACATCCCCACACGATTACTGGAATATATGCTTGAGCACGCCTCCAACTCGCGATGTATGCGTGTGCGCGGAATGAGAGATACCATCGTCGGGGTCGCAAAGGAACTCGTCAAGGACAAGGAGCAAGACCTTCTACAGGGAAATGGTGATCACGACGATGACGTCTTGGGTTTACTCGGTGAGGCCCCTTGATAACCTGGTTAGTACCCAACGACATAACTTCATGTTGCCTCTCACAGTCAAAGCCAACATGAACAATGAACAAAGTGAAGACCAGCTGCTGGCACACATCCGGTATGTTGTGCTATAATGTGATTTCGTACGAGGCGTTGACATTCGATCATAGGACGCTTCTTATCGGTGGCCACGAGACAACCTCGCATACCATCGAGTGGGCACTGCTAGAGCTGGCGAGACGGCCCCATATACAGTCCAAGGTTCGCGCTGAAATCAGGGAGAGGGAAGCGGTCATCCGTCTTCGTGCAGACGCGACCTTCACAGCCGCTGATTTCGACGCCATGCCGTACACAGTGGCCGTCGTGAAAGTAAGGTTTAGCATACGACTGAGCGACTCCAGGATTAAACCTTATACTGTTCCAGGAAGTACTGAGGTACCATTGTGTGATCCCTCAAATTTATCGTGTCGCTGTGAAAGAAGATCTCATCCCGTTATCACGGCCGATAACCTCAGCGTCGGGTGAACAGATCAACGAAGTGCTTGTCCCGAAGGGAACGCGGATCGTCGTGTCCATTGCAGCATACAACAGGTCCGTCCAACCGACCGTGAGATGACAGGGCCATAATACTGAGATGAAAAAACAGGAATCCCGAACTATGGGGTGAGGATGCACATGAGTTTAACCCAGATCGCTGGTTGCGCGGCACGGTGAAGGAGGGAGTGACCGTTGGTGTCTATGCTAACCTGTGAGTCCAGCCATGGTCGTCTGCTGTTTAGCCCAGCAGGATCGCACTTTTTGACGACTTTCTCGTGTTACAGATTGACCTTTGTTGGTGGGCCAAGAGCCTGTCCTGGCTGGCGTTTAGCGTATGTGAATCGCGATTGTCAATTTTGCAATTGATTTATCGTCTTCGATACAGTGTCATAGAGGCACAGGCTTTACTTATCGAGACCATAGGCAAGTTGGAATGGTCTTTATCAGAGAAGGCCACGCGGATCCGTCGAGAAGCGTGCGGGCTGGTCGTACCAACCGTGGAAGGTGAAGTCGAGAAGGGAGTCCAGATGCCGCTGGTGGTATCGATAGCCCCTTGATGAGGAAGATACCGGAGGGACGAGATGGGGAGAAAAGCCAATGATATTTATTTGGGTGTCGTGCTTCTTATTCTACCTTTTCCTTCCTTCCTAATTGTTTGTTAGCAGTATGTTTGTAACCGAATACGAGAGTGGTACTCAGTGATAATGGGACACTTGGTTTATTGTGCTATGTTGGTATCAGATGCGTGCACCATTCCTGATTACAGCAAGTTGCATATAAAATTGCCCATTGCTCACGTGCGCTTTGTTTAGTTCTGAACCGACGGTCTGATCAGGTGTCCAATGGTTGCTAGAATGAGCCAGGATGAGCTATACATGTGCATTCATAGACAGCCTCTGTTTGTCTTTCAAAGTATGTCGCTGCGTGTTGACAAGGCCAGGCATCTATCGATATCCCCTGGAGGTTCCTTCACGCCACTGCGGTTCATGAGAGGGGCTGATTGCGGGACTTGGAAATCCTGAGTGGACTCTCATGTAATTATATGTGGACAAAACCCAACACCCCCCATGGCCCCCGGCCCTCACTACTCACAGCGAGGGCTGCAAGAAAACTAGGCCAGCCACTGTGGCTGAACCTCTATAGGGGCTAAGCCCCTGAGCGTGAGGGAATGATGGGTTCGACTGTGACTGCGAGGAGAAAGAGGACTCTTACACCTTCTTTAACGTTATCCACCACCATGGAGATCGATAAACTCACAGACCTGGAGTGCGTTGACGATGACTTTGAAGAGGGAGCACACGAAAAACTGGACATGCAACTTCGCCCCTTTTCCTTTATACCTTCCCAAAATCTCGACAGTGTCTTACCCTTCATCCTTGCTACTATTGCTGAGCAGTCGGGAAGTTGCCTGCTCGAAAAAATATCACAATATCGTGGCATGCGAAGCCATAATAAAGAGCGAGCCCAGGCTCCGAAATATGTTATTAGATGGCTTGAAGAATGGTTTCAAGTCTGTGCGGCTTTTGAGTGAGGCCTTGTCTGTATTCCGGTGATTGCACATCTACCCACGCGGAGATTTAAACGCCCCCATTGTAGAACTGCTTCGACCAGGTGAGTATCAAATCCATGTCCTGCGTCTGCTCCCCTTGGCAGTGTCCCCCCCCCTCGCACGACGGGGGTGAGCGCGTGTCGCCAGGTCGAGCCCTGTTATAGGTTATGAGGGGATTTGACTACAGTTTTGCCTTTGTTTTGCGGTAACGTTTTTTGATCTACGGTCACAGCTGATGGAGATCGTTAAACCCACAGACGAGTATGTTGAAGATGACTTTGAAGAGCCTGGAGCACACGAAAGACTGGACGAGGAAATTCGTCAGATCTTTCCACACATAGTAACTTCCAAAAACTTCGACCTTCTCTCACCCCTCCTCCTTGGTTCCATTGTTAAGCAGTCGAGAAGTCGCCTGTTCGAAAAATATCCCGATCTCGGTGAATGCGAAGACACCATAAAGAACAAGCCCAGGCTCCGATATAAGTTATTAAATGGGTCGAAGAATGGTTATAAGTCTGTGCGGCTTTTGAGTAAGGACTTGTCTGTATTCCTGTGATTGCACATCTAACGCCACCATTGTAGAACTGCTTCGACCATGGTATGGTATTAGCATTGAGATCTTAAAAGCACGCACCACGCGGAATTTACAGACATTTTATTCATTTCTTCACACGACCAGCTACTGAAAACGCCTGGGAAGGGAAGTGAAGGTTATGCTGCGTTTTAATTGTCCATGGTCCACTCAGAATTTCTAATCAGCCCCAGGGTGTCACGAGCGGCGAGGGCGTGAAGGATCCTGAGTCTAGTATGCTAGCACAGTTGACTGAATCTTTATTTCATATCATATCATGAGCATGGAGCGAGGGCCAGGCAAAACTCTTGCAACTCGAAAAATCCATATACGTCCTGCAATGATAGCTCACCTTTCCCCGACGAGTGGTGCCCTGGTTTTCCTTTGACGTCGATGGTCCTTTTAACGATGGGAATGCAAAGAAGTTTGAGAATGGCTTTACGTGTGGACGTGGTAAACTTGTAAATTCGGAGCGAGAAGATCGAGATGTGCAACTGCGGGACCCGATGTCAGGTTGGCCTTGTTTACTGGAATTGAAGCAACGGAAGTTTAAACAGGTTGAAAGTACAGAGGAGGATGTGCGTTGGATGTTTCGCCGTGATCGAATGAATCAAGTGCTGTTGAGTAGAGGTAATATATATAAAATGTAGCCTATCAGTCAACGACAGCAGTGTCAGGTATTCCCACACTGGGCGATTCCTCGAGCGTTACTCGTCTCCGTTTGAACTCTCATGCTCCGGAGGTGGATATTGGTCGATTCTGTAGGCAAGTTGTGCTCCATGCATCTATATCATTGTAAGGGGGAGGAGCAAGCATGGGGGTAACGGTGCTAAGGCGCAAGTCCCGGGAGTGTCTGGATCGAATGTCATTCAATTACCACTAGCCACACGCAACAAACTTACGTGGGAGCATGACAGGCTTCTCGTCAGTGTCACCATAGGGACAACCTCCGGATCCATCTCCACTTCCCGATAATAGCACCCATACTTGAGTTCCAGATTTTTGGCCGTGCAGCTCGGCATGCCTCAGCGGCGTTGCAGTATGGTCCGCCCACTCCATACTGATACTAGAGATGAAATCCCCCGAGAACATCGGGGCCAGATCAGTGCAAATATGGAGATATGCAAGGAATACAAACCAAAGATACACGCAGGGTCAGGGACGTCGACATATACGGTAGACCGCTCCTGCCAACCTGCTGCTTCGTGTACCTTGTGCAAGTTATGATGTATATTGGTTATAAGGGAGTCGACCGTACCGAGTAATATCCCGCCGGGGACTTGCACGATGATTTTGGCTGTATTATTATAGCAAGACCCAGAGAAAGCAGCTGCGCCATCACAATCACCTGCAGTTGGCAAATTTTACCCTTATGTTCCATGGGGACTCGAGTAACTAAACACCCACAATGATTGAATTTAAATGGTCCATAATTTCAAAGGGCCTGAAATGAAGGCTAAGAGTAGATGCAACTCGAGAGGTTAGCGCTTTAGCCTGCAGTAAAACATGTTGTGAACACTTCCAAAAGAGGTTAGAATTGAAGTAGAATTTGGCGGATCAGAACGACGTTGGAGATTCCTCCGCCGTCATGACCTGTTACTCTGAATATAGGGATGGGAAACCTTGTCCTATTGCGAACGTCACGTTCGCGCTCAATGACGAGTCCCGGGTCCGGCCTTCGCGAGCTGACAAGGGTTGGTGAGTATGTACATTATGATCGACAGCATCTAAGAAAGATTCAGGACTCAGAGAACATGAGACAATGTGCTTGGAGTAGTTGAGTCGGAGACTCGGATTCGGCAGTCGGGTGCAGCTCACGATACTGGGCGTAAGAGTTAACCTCTGCACCCCGCGAATGAAGTCGCTGATCTGCAAAATTACCTGCAGGTATCGGCGCCGTGCAATGGCGCTACGCCTCCGTTTGGAAGAAGTTGGCATGAGTTCATGTAGAACTCGCTTAGACGCTCGTAGACGCCCGTGGGCCAAAGAGTGTTCTGTCAAATGCTTTCAACAGTAGTGTTCTCACTTGTTACTTGTGCAGATGAAGTGAGTCCCTTCGACAGTTCAAACAATTCCTTTGTTTATAAACACTTCTGCACTTATAACAAGCGCCCATGTATTGGAGCTTGACGTCCGCACGCAAAATTTCAATTCACAGTGATTCGATCACCAGAAGTGTGGCAATTAGTCTCCGTGCATCCATTTTGCCATGGAAGAGTGCGAATACAATTACCGAAGCGATCTCAGACTGGCACGGCCCTCCGCAACCTATGCACACTCTGTGGGCGAACTCTATATTCAGACCCGGGTGAAGAAAAGGAATGCATATGGGTCGAGAACTCAAGCTTCCTTTTGGACAAATAATGTGTCATCACCTCCCTGCCATCCACATCGATATCTTTTGTGACAACCAACTTCGGAGTGCAGTTGCAGAAGATCATTGTTCTGGGTTCCCCAACTTCATAGTAAGTTACCAATTTCACAGCTCTTATTAGAAGTTGATCGTTGCACCAATGTCCTGCAATGTCGCATTACATCGAAGTTGATTCGCATTCGGTTGCGGTGGTAAGCACAAGCACGTTGTGATGTATGTCCGTTGTCCTCGCCTATGCAGGCGCTGGACGCATACTCAGTATTAAACGGTAAGTCCTCAGTCGAGCTCCAGTGTGCATTATCATTCCGGCTCCTTCCACAGACTGTCCTAAGTCTAAACAAGCACCTGAAATGTCGCCGCAAGCACCAACATTCGAACTTCAGAGGTCATGCCCTATATGTTACGAGATGATCGATAGCAGCTGCAAATGCGAATGTATACTACCAATGCCAGAATGCTGGAAAGTGCCACCCACCGAACCAGGGAGGCCATCGTCCTATCTAGCTTCTATCCTATGGCGCTTGCTTTGTCTCATTTCCGTCTTCAGACCCGACCTCGAGAATCTATGGATTTTGAAACGAGACCCAAAAGGATGGAAAATACAGGAGAAAAAAAGTGTCAGTCGCCTAACTAATTCTAACACTGCTGTACGTACGCCGTTGGCTTATCCCTTTTTCTCCGTGTCCTAAGAGTGATATTATCTTGCAGGCCGGTCTAATCCTTACAACGACCGCAGTCTTTATCACAACGCAGTCACCCGGCAACACATGGAATTACTCCCAGACTGCAGCGAATTGCTTGTGTATTCTCGCACTGTCACATTCACTCATGTCTATTTGGTTTGGAACGTTCACGATTATCGTGTACCAAGCTATGACACGTGAGTGGGCGCTGGAGGTGATTGCCATGCCAACAGAACGTTGTAGTCGAATTGCTGATACCACATTCCTTAGGTGCTAATGGCTAGTCGTTTCCGGCTGTCTTGTACACTGATGGCACTTGCACTGCCAACATGCAACTTGTTTTTTGCGACTCTCTGCCTTCTTTGCGGTAAGGATATCTGCTTGGAAAATTTCGATCTACTCTCAATGAGAACAGCAATAGCAACCGTAACCCTCACCTCACCTCTAATTGTTTTACGGGTCGCAGCAATCGTCGATGGGGTACTTTGGGTCTTCTTCTGCTTTATGACATTTTTTAATCTACTGAAACCAAGCTTCTGGACTGACCACCTTCCACTATATATCATTGGTCTTGTTATTCCTTTTAAGTGGAGACGCCCTGCTAATAACAGCAACCGAGGGTAGTTCTTGATATTAGGTGTCATTGGACGCATTTGATCTGTGCAGGAATTGTTTGTTTCCGTTTCATACCATAGTATGCTTTATACAGTTGTCATTTCGTTTACTGTCACTAACGCTAGTCTCGTACCCGGTGTCGTCGTACTGCAAGCGCATTATACGATGCAAAGGTGCACACAGGTCGTCCTCGTTACGATTCTGGGGCGAGACCTCTTGAACGGCCAGTGACGATGGGGAGAATTTAAAGGCGATGCGGGACAAGGCAGTATAGAGTAGCTTGAGAATGTTAGCGCAGAGGTTTGGTGATGCGCACTTGAACCATTTATTTCAAATTGAAAACGGGTTCGAGTCCTTTATTGTCTATCCATGGTGTTGATATCAGCCTAAGACACATTGAATGCCACTGAGAAGGAACAGGTTACTTACCAATGCCATACTAAGGGTATGATCCCTCAGGGTCGCCGATGGAGAATTGGAGAAGGCGTTGGTGTCACACCGTCTAGAACGGCCTTCTCAAGGTGCTCCACTTAATGCCAATCTTACAACGGTCGCCGTTATTTTGGGGTTGTGCCACAGCCGCACGTCAAACGCGAGTACAAGTCTCATCAAAGAAAGGGAAGGAGACATGCTCCAAGCTACCAGCGCCTGAGCGATCGCCAGTGTTAATGAACAGGGAAACGTCCGACTTGCTTTGTGCGAATACGCCCCAAATGGACTGGGAATGCGCCATAGATGTGGCCGTTGCGTTGGTAAAATTACCATCTACTGGGTTGGGACGGGTAGGAAGCTGCGTGGCGTACAGCATGTTTCGCGATGGGACCACAGACAGCGAGATCGACACGGGTAGTCCATTCAACTCCTAAAACATCCGGAAGACGCCCAACGGTGGGGCGGTGTATTTGAGGGTATCAGCAATTAAAGACTTCGTGACAGTTGAAGTGCGGTCAGTGGGACCTGACGCGAGACTTGGGGATGAACATTAACACTAACGAGTTATACCAAGTAATGTCCCACCGAGGATTTCCGCGATGGTTATTGGCTGTCTTATTCTAGCGAGACCCAGAGAAGCAACCACGTCATCATGACCACCTGCAGTTAGAAAATTTTAGCCTCCCTATGTTCCATGGGCAGGAGTAGCTAAGACGCACCGACTTGAAGATCCATAATCTCAAGGGGTCTGAAGTGGTAAATGGTGATGGACCCACTCCAGCCGAGAGGTCAGTCTGCAGTAAAGCAGGTTGCGAACCCTTCCGAAGAAGTCAGAAAGGAAAATTTGGCGGAATCGATCAGGACGGAACGGCGATAGAGATTCCTCCGTCGGAACATCACGAAATAGGGCTCGATTTCATGTGGACGATGAAGTTGGGATGGCAGCTCCCCCATATGATCGAACCAGTTGTTGGACGTGCGTGCCAGCTCGCGTGTTGCGAGATGCCACGAAACTTGAAAGTGGTCGCATGGGAGACCTTGTCCTCTTCGCACTCAACGACTAGCCCAGCCTTTGCGAGCTGACAAGGACGGTGAGATTGGCGAATGCATTATAATCGTTATTTGAGAAAGTTGAAGGAGAACATTCAAAATCGCAAAATGTGTGAGTGGTTGAGTAGGATTCGGCAGTCGAGTGGGAACCTGCAGTGGGAACTGCAGCTCAAGCGCTCACCGTGGATACTCAGACAGACTCCCCTCCGCACCCGCATGCGAATATGAAGTTCACTGGTCTGCAAAATTACCTGCAGGTATGGACGTGGAATGGCAGCCTCCGTTTGAAAAACTCGCTTACATAAACGCTCTACAGAGCGCTTCAAGAGCTTTCAAGAGACTTTCTTGTTGCATGTGCAGATCATGATGTGAGTCCCTTCGACCGTTCAAACTCCTTTGTTTTATCCTACCGGCGCAGTCACTTGCAACAATCGGTCATGGTGTATTGGAGCTTGACATCCGCACGCTTTCAATGCTCAGTGACGAGATCACCAGAAGTGGGCAATAGTCTCCGTGCACCCATTTTGCCATTGGTCGTATAAATGGAAGTGTGCGAAGAAGCAATCTCTGGCACGGCCGCAACCCTACACTCTGTGGCTATCTAGGTATATTCGGATCTGGGTGGTCGAGAACTCAAGCTTCCTTTCATAATTAATGTCACCACCTCCCTGTCATACACGATCTCATTTGTGACAACCAACATCAGTGTGCGGTTGTAAGTATTCCTCAACTCCATATGCGGCACGCTACCCATTTCACAGCTCTTATCAGAGTCCGATCATGGCACCAAAACCATGCAATGTCGCATGATATCGAAGTTGATTCGTATTCGGTTCCGGTGGGCACGCCGTAATCGCATGTATTTTGTCCTCGGCATGTGCAGTGGATGCATATTCAGTATTTTAAGCGGTAAGCCCTCAGTCGAGCTCCAGTGCACATTACCATAATGGCTCCTTCTACCCGTCCCAAGTTTAAACCAGCGCCTGAAATCCCGTTCCAAGTACCAATATTCGAACCTGAGAAGTCATGCCCTACATGCCACAGCATGATCAATACCGAGTGTTCAGACGTGCCCAAATCGATACCAGAAATACCAAAATGCTGGAAAGTGCCACCCACAGAACCAGGGAGGCCATTGTCCTATCTAGCTGCCGTTTTATGGCGCTTGCTTTGTATCATCTCAATCTTCAAACCCGACCTTGAGGAGCACTGGGTCTCGAAACAAAACACAGAAGGATGGAAAATAGAGGAGGACAGAACTGTCAGTCGTCTAACTAATTCCAACACTGCTGTACGTACGCCGTTGGCTTATCCCCTTTCCTCCGTGTCCTAATAAGTGATATTATCTTGCAGGCTGGTCTAATCCTTACAACGACCGCAGTCTTTATCACAACGCAGCCGCCCAGCAACACATGGAATTACTCCCAGACTGCAGCGAATTGCTTGTGTATTTTCGCACTGTCACATTCACTCATGTCTATTTGGTTCGGAACGTTCGTGATTATCGTATACCAAGCTATGACACGCAAGTGGGCGCTGGAGGTGATTGCCATGCCAACAGAACGTTGTAGTCGAATTGCTGATACCACATTCCTTAGGTGCTAATGGCTAGTCGTTTCCGATTGTCTTGTACACTGATGGCACTTGCACTGCCAACGTGCAACTTGTTTCTTGCGACTCTCTGCCTTCTCTGTGGTGAGGATATCTGCTTGGAAATCTTTGATCTACTCTCAACCAGAACAGCAATAGCGGCCGTAACCCTTACCTCCCCTCTGCTGGTTTTACGGGTCTCGGCAACCGTCGAGGGGGTACTTTGGGTCTTCTTCTGTTTGATGACGTTTTGGAATCTATTGGAAGTAAGCTTCTGGACTGTCCACCTTCCACTGCACATCATTGGTCTCGTTATTCCTTTTAAGTGGAGACGCCCTGCTAATAACACCAACCAATCCCCCGTGTAGTTCTTGATGTTAGCTGCCGTTAGACAGGAATGTTTGTTTCGTTTCATGTCATATACAGCTGTCACGAGATTTAGCGCTATCCACGTAGCGATATCGATACCAGACGGGTCGATTATGCCAGACGGGTGCAGTCACCCTAAGAGTAAGGTTCTCTGCTATTTGCCCATTCTCTGTTTCAGAAATGGAGCCGTTGGTGCACCGTCGGGGTATTCAAAATAGATGTACATATATATGCTGCAGATTTAGTCTTTACGAAACGCAATCCAGTGAGCGATTAGGGATGGAAGACCATTTGTAGTCACTTGCAATATGCACAATAGCGGATAAGCCAAGGAGTACAGCCTTCCCCAGTAGTTCGAAGATCATGTCAGACGCCCACGTACTACACAGCAACTCACTCTACCTGCGCCGACGTCGGATCAAGTAGCATACATCCGTTGGAGCGTTTTCAACCTGAAGAGATCCTCTTTGTCGACAAGTTTGACGCGAGTAGTGCGCAGACAAGCGAGACCATGCTCTTGACGAAGCTGAAACCGTGAGACAACAAGAGAACGAGATATACGACACAAACTGTCCCATAGAATAGAGAATGACCGTAGACATCAGTTTGATTTACAGCAGAACTGGTTCTTTGGTTGAAGAAACCGATATATCGGGACCATCATACCCTTGGCAAGTACCAAACCACGATACTCTACACCACCCAGGATTTTCACCCATTTTTGGATTCGCTTGCCTGAACCGCTTGGAATCGTCCACTTGATGGCAGCTGCAGTACATACCTCGAACACTAGCCATGTCGTGCCTCGCAAATGCGCGACACACTTGATCCACCCAAAGTCGGACTTTGGTTCAGGAAATGGCCGTTATACGTATGCCGCGAGGACGTTGGCGGGGGATGACGATACATGCAACCTGTGGCACGCGGAGTCAGTGGGTGATCGTGCCGTTCTTGGTTGGCGTGACATCCGCAATTTGAGTTATGAGTATCTTCTCAGTACATAGGTCGTTGTGACGGACCTAATGCTCGGGGGTTGGGAGAAAATCAGTTTTAGAGAGGGTTAGTGCCCTACTATATTGTAGTATTGTATCGGGTCGATGTCGACGTGATATCTCCTGGCGCGACCGTCGAGTCGCTGGCGACACGCAACGCTCTTATTGCCCAAGATAACCAGTAGACCTAGTAGCGAACTGCGGCGACTCTAGTGGTGCGTAAACTTTCCAAGTGGGCAAGACGTCTACGAGGGCGTGCAAGGGTATCCTCGAGCTAGGGAAAAATGATGCGAGTGAGATGGATCTGGGCGTGCATTAGACGGATAGCCAGAAATATACACTGTGTGTTAGTGTGCTTAGCGGAGACTTAGATAGTTGAACATTCGGTCGATGGTGAAAAAGAAGGGCCTTGCTGGGAATCGAACCCAGGCCACTTGCAGTTGTGAACCCAAAGCAAGTATCGTACCTCTAGACTACAAGGCCTTGCATGGATCGGTGGACAGGCGTCCCTCATGTACATCAGGTCTCAGTGTTAATGCTGTCCACGAGAACAGCCAGTGTCGTCTTTGCGGTGGGATGAAAAGCTGTGGTGCCGTCGAGTCTAGTGTGTACACAGTTGCAGTCGGTACTTTGTTTGCGTTTCCCCCAAGTTCGTCTCCCCAACCCAGGGTCGTGGGAACAATCAACTTGTCTCTTCTCTTCCACCTTCCTTTCTTTCCTCATGAACAGACAGTCAAGTCTGACCATGGGACACCTCGAGTCCGTCTCAGACTTGACAACCCTCGACACTCCTTCTGACGATGTCATCGTCAACTGTCTCCGCGAACGTTTCATGTCTGACAACGTATACACTGGCATTTGCACATCCGCACTCGTCGTAGTGAACCCGCACAAATATATCTCGTCAAACGCAGACTCGGTGCTGCACAAATATGCAGCAGAGTATAGGGACACTACTCCAGGGAGGGTCGCTCTGCCGCCACACATCTTTCAGCTGGCGAACAATGCGTACTACCACATGAGACGGACTGGGCAGGACCAGTCCATGCTGTTCAGGTGCGTACATCGTAGATGCACCCCACGTTAACATGCTTAATGCACCATGGCAGCGGAGAAACGGCAAGCGGCAAATCCGAAAACCGGCGTCTCGCCATCAAAGCGCTCCTCGAACTCTCCGTCTCCAATCCAGGCAAAAAAGGATCCAAACTCGCTAGCCAAGTACCCGCTGCAGAATTCGTCATTGAAACGTTCGGAAACGCACGCACACTCTTCAATCCGAATGCTTCCCGTTTCGGAAAATACACGGAATTGCAGTTCACAGACCGCGGCAGACTCTCCGGGATAAAGACTCTCGATTATTATCTAGAGCGGAACAGAGTTGCGGCCGTGCCTTCTGGTGAACGCAACTTCCACATATTCTACTACCTCGTCGCAGGTGCATCACCGGAGGAGAGACAACATCTACATTTACAGGAAAAAGTGCAATACAGATACCTCGGCCAGCGCAGCACTGGTACCCGTCCCAACAGCGTCAGAGACGATGACGCACACCGTTTCGAACAACTCAAAGTAGCTCTCAAAACCATCGGCCTCTCAAAGCGGCACGTTGCGCAGACGTGTCAACTCATCGCCGCCATCCTCCACCTCGGCAACCTCGAATTCACGATCGACCGTTCTCGCGACGTCGACGCTGCGGTCGTGCGCAACACAGATATCCTGGCTCTTGTAGCGGATTTCCTCGGTGTTCAGCCCTCCGCACTCGAGAATGCGCTCTCCTACAAGACTAAAATGGTCAAGAAGGAGCTCTGCACCGTATTTCTCGATCCTGATGGAGCTTCTGACAATCGTGACGATCTCGCTAAGACTTTATATTCTCTTTTGTTCGCTTGGCTTAACGAACATATCAACCAGCGTCTTTGCAGAGACGACTTTGATACCTTTATCGGACTCTTCGATCTTCCTGGTCCACAGAACATGACCGGTCGTCCCAACTCCCTCGATCAATTCTGCATTAACTTTGCAAACGAGCGTTTGCATCATTTTATCCAGCGCCGCCTATTCGAGGCACACGTGGACGAATACAAAAGCGAAGGCATAGCCTCACTCGTCCCCCCCATCCCTTACTTCGACAATTCGGAATGTATTCGCCTTCTTCAGAATAAACCTGGTGGACTCATTCACATCATGGACGACCAGGCTCGTCGATCGCATAAAAAGACGGACCATACGATGATAGAGGCGTTCGGAAAGAGATGGGGAAACCATTCTTCATTCAAGCTCGGTGCAATGGATCGATCTGGATACGCTACATTTACGGTTAATCACTTCAACGGGCCTGTTACATATTCGTCGGAGGGGTTCTTGGAACGCAACCTCGATGCCCTCAATCCGGACTTTGTGGCTCTCCTTCGGGGGACTTCCGCCTCTGCATCCGCCTCTGCCCCTGCGTCTGCTGCTGGTGCGGGGCTGGGCACAGGCACCGACGCAATGGAAGGCGCAGGATCCATCAACCCGTTCGTTAAAGGTCTCTTCTTGGGCAAAGCCATCGCAACGCAAGCACATCCCAAGAGTGAGGATACCATCGTAGCGGCACAGCAACCTGTTAAACCTATGCGCGCGCCCTCTACTCGGCGCAAGGGCACCGTGAGACGGATGCCCGTGGGGCGCGACACCGCCACAGCCACAATCGCCGAGGAAGATCGGGACGACGAAGATGGAGCTCAGCACGGCGACGCCGGTACCAGCGGTGCAGGTGGGAGTGGAGCGGGAGCACCGTGTGTCGCAGGCGAGTTCCGCGCTGCACTCGATACGTTGTTCGACACACTGTCCGAGACGCAACCATGGTATATATTCTGCATAAATCCCAATGATGCGCGTCTGCCCAACCAGCTCGAGGGGCGCGCTGTCAAGGTGCAGGTAAGGAGTGCGGGTCTGGGGGCCGTTGTGTTGCGATGTGGTGGTGGGAGTGCAGGTGCTAGGGGAAGAATATGGGAAGTGGGCGTCGAGATTGGGGAGTTTTGGAGGAGGTACCGTACTCCTCTGAGTGCGGAGGGTGTTTTTATACCGGAGGAGAGGGAGCAGAGAGACGGGATTGCATATGCAAGGACGGCATTGGGGCTTGGCGAGGCAGATGTGGTCGTAGGTCAGTTCAAGGTGAGCAATATTGTCTCCGAGTTCGCAACGGTGGTGATTATGACGGTATACAGGTATTCATGTCCCAGGCGGCATTCCACGCGTTGGAGGACCGCCTACGCGCAGCAGACGTCGACGAGCAGAAGCGCAATCGCCTACGTGATGCCGAGGTCGAAGCCGGGCTAGACGTACGCCAGGGTAACGCCGGCGATCCTTATGCGCCATATCTATCCCCTTCAGTCGCTGGGGGTGAAGATGCTGGATTTGGGAACACATATGGTGACCAAGCACCGCTTGTCGGTCGGGGATCGTCTTTCCACCGCGAATACGAGGACGATGTAGACGAAGACAAGTCCGTGCGGAGCGACGATTTCGATTACCGCAGCCGTCTAACGAGCGATCGGGACGATTCCAATTCTAATTACGGTACCGAATCGTACGCGCCCTCTAGGAATATGTTTCAGACTGCGGACAAGGAGGGACACGTACCCAAGGAGACGCTGCCGGGTGAAATTCTGGAAGGCGAGACGATAGAGACGGTGAGGGAGACGTCGGCAAGAAGACGATGGGTCCTGTTGTGCTGGCTACTCACCTGGTGGATTCCGTCTCCTTTCCTGAAGTGGTTCGGACGTATGAAACGACAAGACGTGCGTCAGGCCTGGCGCGAGAAGCTCGCTCTGAACATGATCATCTGGTTCATATGCGCTTGTGCCGTATTTGTGATCGCCGTGTTGGGCTTGGTCATCTGTCCTACTCAGCATGTCTTCAATACGTCCGAGCTCGCTTCTCATTCGTATCAGAACGACCCGAATAATGTGTATACGTCCATTCGGGGCGAGGTGTTTGATTTGTCGGGCGTGGCTTCTACCCATCAGAGGGTTGTCACTGTTGTGCCGACCAAGTCTGTGCTGCAGTACGGAGGGATGTCAGCAGATGCGATCTTTCCTGTTCAGGTATGTTGCCCGTCTTTAGGTCAAGGACGTGCGGTGCTTACGCCACTTGCTGGCAGGTGAGCGCGCTATGCAATGGCGTCTCGGGAAGCATCTCCCCCTGGGTCACGCTAAGCTCCGTGAACAACACTGATCCGAACTCACAATACCACGACTTCCGCGCATTCACCAACGACTCACGTCCAGATTGGTACTTCGAGAGCATGACGATCATGCGGTGGAATAACCGCGTTGGATACATGGGTTTGACCCCCCAACAGATCAAGAGCAAGGCCAACTCGGGCTCCTCGCTTGGAATATACGATGGGCTGGTATACGACCTCACAGATTATATCAATTACCCACCTGCGGTTCTAACACCGTCTGGAACCCAGTCGGGGGGAGGTGTCGACACTGCGTTTATGAGCGAGGCAATTGTGGACTTGTTCAAGTACAATTCGGGTCAGGACCTCACGAAGAAGATCAACGGCGGCCTCGGTCTCGACTCAGATACGCTCCAGCGCCAAAAGACGTGTTTGCGCAACCTCTTTATGGTCGGTGCAGTTGACAACCGAAACTCGCCGCAGTGCCTGTTCTCGCAGTATATCCTACTCGTTCTTTCCGTTCTCATGGTCTGTATTATCGCGTTCAAGTTCATAGCATCGATCAATTTCGGTGCTTTACGTGCTCCTGAAGATCACGACAAGTTCGTCATATGCCAAGTCCCGTGTTATACCGAAGGCGAGGCATCTCTGCGGCGCACGATTGACTCGCTGGCTGTGCTCAAGTATGACGACAAGCGGAAGCTCATTCTGATCGTGTGCGACGGGAACATTATCGGATCGGGCAACGATCGACCGACGCCACGTATCGTGCTGGACATCTTAGGTGCCGATACCAATTTAGACCCGGAGCCATTGAGCTTTGTCTCGATCGGTGAGGGTGCAAGGCAACATAATATGGGCAAGGTGTACTCGGGCCTGTATGAGTGTGCTGGACACGTCGTACCGTATCTTGTTGTCGTCAAGGTTGGCAAGCCGACGGAACGGTCTCGCCCTGGGAATCGCGGGAAGCGGGACTCGCAGATGGTCGTTATGCACTTCTTGAACAAGGTATATTCGTTTTTTTTACGATGCTGTTGGTCCACTCAAGTAATGCTACTAAGGTACACTACGCTGCCCCGATGAACCCCCTCGAGCTTGAGATGTTTCACCAGATCAAGAACGTGATTGGTGTCAATCCGACGTTTTACGAGTACCTGTTTACTGTCGATGCTGATACCACTGCGGAGCCGTATTCCTTAAACCGCCTCATTTCTGCGTGAGTCATGTTTGTTAAATTCCGGGCAACGCTGAGTATGTTGTAGCATGATTCACGACAAAAAGGTGCTTGGAGTCTGTGGCGAAACTTCGTTGGCCAATGCCAAGCAGTCCATCATCACGATGATGCAGGTATGTGCCTATGCAGCGCCACGTTGGAGCGACGTCGCTGATCAACTTACTAGGTCTACGAGTACTTCATCTCCCATCACATGGCAAAGGCGTTCGAGGGTCTTTTTGGTTCTGTGACATGTTTGCCTGGATGCTTCACCTTGTTCCGTCTGCGCACGCCTGACACACACAAGCCCCTTCTCATATCCAACCAGATCGTCCTCGACTATTCCCAGAACCGCGTTGACACCCTCCATATGAAGAATTTGTTACATCTCGGTGAAGATCGATACTTGACAACGCTCCTTTTGAAGCACTTCCCGATGTACAAGACGCAATTTATCCGGGACGCACATGCGGAGACAGTTGCTCCAGATGACTGGAAGGTTCTCCTCTCACAACGTCGTCGGTGGATCAATTCGACGATTCACAACCTTGGCGAGCTCATGTTCTTGGACCAACTCTGTGGTTTCTGCTGTTTCTCCATGCGCTTTATTGTCATGATGGATCTTGTGTCGACACTCATTCAGCCGGTCACCGTTGCATATGTATGGTGATTCGTTCGTCTCCGAGAACTTGACTATCTAACACATTTACAGATCGTGTATCTTATCGTTTCCGTCACGTACGAGCACAAAACGGTCCCGTTGATTTCCCTCATCATGATCGGTGCGGTGTATGGCCTCCAAGCCCTGGTGTTTGTGTTGCGCCGCAAATGGGATATGGTTGGCTGGATGGTTTTCTACATCTTAGCTATCCCTATCTTCTCGTTCATGCTTCCGATCTACTCATTCTGGCGCATGGATGACTTTTCATGGGGCGCAACGCGTGTCGTGTTGGGCGAGTCTGGTAAGAAGACAATTATTCATGTGAGTGCCTTCTTTTGTAAGACATTACATGACTGAGTCGTCCTGTTCAGGATGAGGGCAAGTTTAATCCCCAATCCATCCCACTCAAGACCTGGAATGACTACGTGCGTGTACACCTCGGTTTTAGTTCGCTTGGCTGACTCGTATGCTAGGAAAATGAGCTCTGGGACCGAGAATCAAACCATAGTATTGGCTCGTACGTGCCTCCTGCTCAGTTCCGCAATGATGGTTACGCGGAATCCCGTACTGCGTCACTGTATGGCCACGAAACGTATTATGAGCCTCGCAGCCAATCACCTGTCCCATCGCAGTTTGGTGCTCTTCCTCCTGGATACCATTCTGGTCGCAATACGCCCTTGTCGGTTGGCCACATGCGACCTATGAGTGACATTGGCCTACTACCCCAACCAGGCCTTTCAAGACCACCCACGACATACCTCGACATGCCGATACCCCTTACTCAGGAGATGGACTTGACCTCTGGCTCACCCAGTGATGTTGACCTCGAGCATACCGTCCAGGATATTCTACGGACAGCCGACCTCAATACCGTCACGAAGCGCGAGATCCGCCGCCAGCTCGAAGAGCACTTTGGCATGGATCTGACGGCCCGTAAAGTAACGATCAACGCTGCCATCGACCGCACGCTACTTGGCCAATCGTGATATCCGCGCGCTTTCATTTGTTTAGACTATATGATGGACTAGACATTGTGGATGTACATTGGTTTGTGGACCAAACTGCTTATGCTCCGTACTCACGACGCTCGCGAGCGGAACTTCCGTTAATACTCTCCGCATCATGACCACTGACCTTCATATTTTTTTATCGTCATATCAATCATCCCTCGTGTTCTCTCGTTTTTCTACTACCTTAGAACATTCCTTGAATGATGTCAGCTTTTTTACTCTCGTTCCCTTTGCATCGGACTCGCACTACATCTCTTGTGTTCCATTCGCATAATAGAAAAGGATAATCACGAATATATTTCTTCTGTGACTTGAGCGTGACTTACACGTCACGTCACCATTATCGACGCGTCCACCGTTAAGTCCTTGTTATCGACATCTTACTCGACATGCAAGCCGGCGGACAGACACCAGTGTTTGTGATGAGTGCGAATCTCGTCGCGTATTCCATTTAGCTTTGTTGATCAATCAACCTCCCTTCAGATGCTGCTCCCGAGAGGCAGTCTGGGAGGAAGGCACAGATCTCGAATATTACAGCTGCCAAGGTGTGTGTGCTGCATGTATTTTACGATGACACACTCAATTAGAGTCACAGACGATCGCCGATGTCATAAGGACATGCTTAGGTCCTAAAGCCATGCTTAAAATGATCCTGGATCCCATGGGCGGTATTCTGTAAGCGTTCCATCTATGTTGCTGGGACATCGACTAACTTTCAGTCTCAAAAAAAAGACTTACCAATGACGGAAACGCGATTCTTCGCGAGATCGACGTTGCACATCCTGCAGCAAAAAATATGATTGAACTCAGCAGGACTCAGGATGAGGAGTGCGGTGATGGAACAACCAGTGTCATCATTCTAGGTATGTAATGATTGGATGTCACCTTCCCTAATAACGGTGAATCAAATCAACCAGCTGGTGAGATCCTAGCACAGTCCCTCGCACAACTGGAACGCGATATCCACCCCGTGGTAATCATCTCCGCGTACAATAAGGCGCTCAAAGAGGCGCTCGAGATTGTCAAACGTATATCCATCCCAATTAACACTGACAACGATGAGGAAATGCTCGCTCTTATCAAAACGTCGATTGGCACCAAGTTTGTCGCGCGGTGGTCGGACCTTATGTGTCGTCTTGCGCTACAAGCCGTTCGCACAGTGGCTGCTGAAGAGAACGGACACAAAACGGTAGATATCAAGCGATACGCTCGCGTTGAGAAAATTCCGGGGGGATCTATTGAGGAATCAAAGGTCCTCGATGGCGTCATGCTCAACAAGGATATCACACACCCAAACATGCGGAGGCGGATAAAAAATCCCCGTATCATTCTTCTGGACTGTCCGTTGGAGTATAAAAAGGGAGAGAGTCAGACCAACATGGAGTTTTCCAAGGAGAGCGATTGGGCGCGCGCCCAAGAGATCGAGGAGGAGCAGGTCGTTGCACAGTGCAAACGGATACTTGAGTTCAAACCCGATCTTGTGATTACAGAGAAAGGCATCTCAGGTAAGACGTGTCACACCCATTCTTCGGACTAGCTCACGGGCGCGCGCACCAGATATCGCTCAACATGTGTTCGAACGTGCTAATGTCTCTGCCATCCGACGAGTCCGCAAATCGGACAATAATCGCATCGCCCTAGCTGTTGGTGCTACTATCGTCAATCGTGTTGAGGACCTTCGCGAGTCAGACATTGGGATACAGTGCGGCCTCTTCCACGTTGAAAAGATGGGAGACGAGTGAGTGCCTCCACCGTGGGCGACTGCACGAATCGAATCAGATTTAACTTTTTATTCTGCAAGGTACTTTACATTCCTTACCGGATGCAAAAATCCAAAGGCATGCACCATTCTTCTTCGCGGACCTTCCAAGGATATCCTCAATGAGATTGATCGAAACCTTGCTGATGCCCTGTCCGTTGCTCGCAATGTCTATTTTGAACCGACGCTTGCACCCGGGGGCGGTGCCACCGAAATGGCTCTTTCAGTTGGCCTGCACGCCAAGGCGCGCAGTGTCACTGGTGTCGAAGGCTGGCCGTTCCGCGCGGTTGCCGACGCGATGGAAGTCATCCCACGCACACTCATTCAAAATGCAGGTGGCAATGCTATCAGAGTGCTCACCGAACTTAGAGCAAAACACGCGGCTGGGGAGCATTCATGGGGCGTCAACGGGGATACGGGAAAGATTGTGGATATGAAGAAGTATGGGCTGTATGAGAGTGCCAGTGTCAAGGTATGTTCTGCGACCACTGTACTGTGCGATGAATAAATCCCTGGCTGTTAGGTTCAAATACTGAAGACTGCCATTGAGGCAAGTATTTCAAAGATGTTCATTTCCCCACGTACTGACTATTATTCTTGTAGGCTGCTCGAATGCTTCTGCGAGTAGATGATGTTGTGCAAGCCATTCGCAAGGACCGTGAGCGTGAACAAGGGCCACCTCCAGAGGAGATGGAAGGATGAAAAGCTCTACCATCACATGGGATACTTAAGTACAGGAATCTTGCTACGAATCAAAATTACATCACAACAGTGCGATGGATGGAAAAAATGGGGAACAAGTGTCGTGTCCAGTTCACAACACCGCCTCAGCGCCAATATATATATAATACACCACAAAGCATCAGCACTTGATGAAGTTGCCAACGATCATACTTGGGATCCCCCATTTGTCCCTCCTAATAGTGAATGAAAAACAACAGCTCACGAATCCTTCTTCACTCGGCGCGTCTTCGTCAATCTTCTTCCGATCTGAAGGATGGGTATTGATGACGGGTTTGTACCGCAGCACGCAAGACGTGAGGACTGCCTTTTGGCTAGTGTCAAAGGCCACATGACCGTATTTCTGCCGGGTGCATTAGGACTGCTGACTAGCGAGTGGTGCGCGTGGAACACCTGCCTCCCAATAGTTGACAGCGGATTCCTCTGCCATGAGTTCGTATATGCAGAGTCTCCCCTACAAACGGTTAATAATGGAAAGGATGGCAGAGGTAGACACCCACATCACGCATCATGTACCCGTCGACACCGACTAATTCAGAGAACTCACGATTCCCCTTGTATATTTCACCTGTTCGACGCCACAGACACGCAGGAACGCCCATTGCGGAAAAGACACGGTCGTAATCTAACAGTAGTCGTTCGAACGCTTCTTCGATGAAAACGAGGTCCTGGTACAGAAGGTTAGAAATAATCAAAAGCCAATAGCGTGCTCAGGGACCCACGATATCTCGTAGCGATTGTGCAACGGCCTACGGAACGAATCAGACGTGACTGCATACGAGCTAGTCAGACCTACTCTGAACTTGGGGCGCAGGACGGACAGTGGCTGTAATATTTGCTGCTTGGATTGCTTAGAAACACTTTCCACGAAAGCCCCATAAGGCATGGCAGTATATGTATCCAAAAGGAATGCTCACTTTCGGTCCATCCACCGCGATAAGCGGGCATAGCCCTTAACATAGTCGTATGGCTTGAGCAAACCAGCCTCGTATTTACTCTGTATGACGCGATTTAATCGTTCATCTCTGGTTCCTGACTCCTGATCGGCGGCAATGAGAAGGAACTTCTCTGTCTTGGTCGCAGCAGGAAGAAGAGGAGGGGCGGGCTCTTCGGCTGGTGGATCAGGGGGGGCTTCTGGTTTGGCAACTGGTTCTAGTGGATGTGTCGAAGTAGTAACAAACGTGGTGACATTTTCTGGTGACGTATTAGCAAAGGAAGGAGCGGACACAAGGGCTGGTGTGACTGTTGGTGGAGGCGGGGTAAAGAATGAACCATCGTCAAGGGTTTCCAAGAAGTCCCTGAATATGCGGTACGTCATAAAATAGAGCGGGTAAACAATACAGAAATAGGACGCACGTGAGGACCGAGAACTCATTCCCGAGGGTCTCCGGTTGGTAAAGAAATGAATTCTGAGGGACAGACATGTTCCAAGCAGAATTCGTTTGGGGGATAGCGGCGGAGTTAGTGTAGACAGATTCTATTGACCATCCTAAGCGTTTTTCGACAAGAAAAGAGGTGTAACCGCACGAGGGAGTGACCGCGATGGTTCTGCGCTGCTCGTTACCATAGCTTCGTGCTTTGCGCTGCTTTTTGGTGGACGCTGCTCGTCATGACATAGGTGACCAATCTCACGCTTGATACTGCAGAAGAGCAAGTGTGAGTGAGTTACGGTAAGCAAGATGCATGACTCACCAGCGCTGGCATGGTCTGCCTTCGTCGCAAGTCATATGACTGCGACGACAATACAGACAGGCATGATTGACCTTTCTCCTCTTCGTCTTCTTCTTCTTTGCTATCTCGTCATCTGGTAAAGATTGCTGCTCCAGTGGTTCGGGGTGCATTGTCACAGTAGAATTAGAGGTATGCGGCATCGTATATGACTGTGTTACAAAAGTCGCCATGGTCGTTCAGCACTGCGAGGACCTGGTCTTCATGATTTGCTGGCGGTGATCGACTTGATGCAATCTTGGACGTGGACCCCAGTCACCACTGGCACCGCTCAAAGCATTCGGCGACAGCAATGGTCAGGATTTCAGTATTGCATCATCCACTCTCATGCTGATTTCCCTCCAGAAAATAGCAGTGTCGCATGCTAGTACGTCGTCATCGATAAGGTGTTTGTCAGCATTTTTGTGCCTCAGACATTTTTTTTGTCGTGAGATTCTGCAGGCCGCAGAGGGTCGTGCGTGCGGTTTACCCTCATGTTTGACTAGTCTGGTGTTGTTAGGATATCCCTATGGTTTGATGCCTTCGTGATGATTCCAACCCATCACAGGCGATGAACGTTCTTTTGGCTGCCGAAGTTCTGATGTATGTCTCATGCACTGTGTTTTACTTCAGGTTTCTGAGTGATTGTGCAGCTACATGCCAGGGGAACGATTGTCTTCCATCGAGTCTTTGGTCTGCCTTGGGGAGACTAACATGCCAGAGGAGCAGACTTTCTGGCTCCTCGAAGTTCTCTGCGATCGCCTGCTTCCAGGCTATTACAGGTACGAAATAGCGAGGACACTACTTTGGAGAGGCTGGATGTCGCCCTCAGTCCCACGATGCATGGAACACTCCTAGACCAGAGAATGTTCCAGTCTTTGGCTGCTCGCTGTTTGCCAATACCTCGGCGGCCACCCCACCACCAGTATCGGGGATGCCAATGACCACAACCCCCACCAGTAGCATCATCAACAATAGCAATAACAATGACCACCACCACCTCACGCCACCAATGAGACGACCAGCACCCCAACGCCCAGGCCACCAACCACCACCAACGATGACGACCAGTCTTATTACTGCCATTTGTATGCCTTGAGGCAATTACACGTTAGAACTGTATAGTTCTTACATAAGCGCGCATGCATATTGCTCGGGGTAAAAGTTTGACTCTCCGTGGTGTCAACGCCAGTCTTTGGCTCCCTCTCATCTCCTGGTGCTCTCGGTTCACGGTCTCGTCCGCTACTCCGCCTGCCGTGCCCGTGACACCAACCTATTATGCTTAACCTCGCTATCACCTTGTTTCTGCATACCACGTGCTGCCAGGTACGCTTTTTGATAGTCTGCCAAAGCCAGACTCTAAGTTAGAGGAAGATAGTCGTTCCACTAAAATTAGAGCTTTTTGAACTCCGGGCGAGTCATTCAAACTAACGAAGCTCCCTCTCATATGTGCATCCTCTCCCGTGGGGTATGGGGCGAGGACGATCGTGGCAATGATTAACTGGCTATGCAGCACCTAGAAAATGAGGTGCCTGAGGAGGGACTATACACTCAGTTTTTACAGGTTACCACTGGTTCGGACAGACCAGCAATTACAAATGTCACGGTAACAGATTTCACAGTTTACTTATATGCATTGTTGTAAGTGTGTCCAAACATTATTGGACCCCAGCTCCATCTGATGCGCCCTCGTTCGACCAGTTAGTCGTTCTCTCATCCCCGAAAAGCCCCATTGGAGCGTGCCTTCTGTTGGATGATCAGTGTGACATTGATGTTTAATCGTTGTCTGTAGGTGGAGTTGTGCAAGTTGTCGAATAGCGACCGACAGATTGCGCAGGCTACGAGTCTTTCAAGTTTCCCTTCGGGAACAGGACAATATTACCCGGATGGATCTTCTGGTCGTATATAAACCCACTTGTTTCGCCCCACCGCATCTCTTGTGAACACCTCCTGTTGACCTTGCACTTTCTTGGACATGATGCTTTCTTGCATGCATGTCCCTAACCGTATTGGTAGAGGTATCATTCATCAGCCATCGGTTCTTTATGACTGGAACATCAATCAACTCACTGTACTTCATGTTGAGCCCGACTGTGGTACACAACAGAGCGGCCAAAATGTGTATCTCGCCCCGGTTGTCCAAGAGTTTCAGCGGCTCATCGAAAGTGATCCCGTGATTTTCATGTATTTCCACACAATGTTCGATGAAGTCCGCCGACCCACGGATGATGTGAACCAAGTGAGTAACATTTGCTGAAATTGGTCGTTGTCATCATTGACGGCACAAAAGGTTAAGGACTACAAGGATTTGATGGTGATGCTTAACCAGGTCATTACTCAGGCGCCACAATTTGGTGGTGTCAAGTCCAACAGCCTTGTTATTGGCGTCCCTATATACGCTGTCCTCGCTCCCTTTTGCAATACCCCCTCCGGCTACAATGCCTTTATTAACCCAAAGGTGAACGCTCATTTTCAAAAGATTTTCGACGTCTGGGCGAGATTCCTTGTCTCCCCCGCATCCTGCTCTGTCCTCACTACTGGTGAGAAATGTTGGTTTAGTGCAGAGGCTTTGGACATCATAGCCCGAAGGCTAGGGGCGAGCTTTTACGACACGTGGGTTTGCAGGAACGACAACCCTGAAAAGCATTATGGCTTCACCTCTTGGGATGATTTTTTTACTAGACGATTCCGACCTGGGATGCGCCCAGCCATCGAGCCTGACAATCCAAACCTCGTCACTGCTGCCTGCGAGGCCACAGTCCACGTTATCCAACCCAACGTCCGAGCTCTGGATACGTTCTGGATCAAGGGCCACTCATACTCCCTCTCCCACATGTTCAACCATGACCCTCTTACGTCCCAATTTGTCGGTGGAACCGTTTATCAGGGCATTTTAACCTCTCTCGACTATCACCGTTGGCACTCTCCCGTCAATGGGGTTGTCAAGAAAGCGTATCTCATACCCGGGACGTATTATGCTGTGCGTCTAGACAACGACATGGATCCAGATGTGGTTTCCCGTTCGCAAGATTTCGTTACCAACATCGCCGCGCGTGCACTCATCTTCATCGAATGTGACAACCCAGCCATCGGTTTGATATGCTTCGTCGCCGTTGGACTGGGGGAGGTGTCCACTTGCGAAATTGGCGTGAGGGTCGGGGCCAAGTTGAAGAGAGGAGACCCACTCGGAGCATTCCATTTTGGTGGATCCACGCATTGCCTCGTCTTCCGCTCACAGATATGTCTTCGGCCCTTCCCCAATGTAGTTCCTGGCGCGTTGCAGAAGGTCAACAGTAACATTTTCTATATTGATAATTGACGCCTTGATCATCCACCAGCAACCATCATTTATGCATCTATTGTATTCCTACCCTCGGAAGTCTGGCATTCATAATCCCATAGCACTTTTTTTTTTTTCGTTTCAGTGGTTTGCACGTAGTAAATCCCTGATCTGCCTTTTCCACTACCTTCCGTTAATTACCTGTGTACTACATCATCATGGACCGCCATCCAATCCCTTGGATTGTATCTTAGTGAGTCACGGACTCCTTCGGGTGTTCCAGTACATCCACCGCTGGCGAATGCATGGAATTACTTTACCCACCTGCTTACGTGCTCCGTGTAAATTTTGAATCGTAGCAAAGCTCTCAACGGTTTACAACCAGGTGTCTTACCAGTGACCTCTCAGCAGAACATTTACCACCACCGTTGCGAACGGCACTAAAACAGCACTTCCCCACACGCACACACATGGTCAGTGACTAGTGCGAAGATGACGACAGCGACGGCTGAATGCACCCACGCACGCAAGGTAGGACTAATGGCCTGACAACAACGACGACAAGGCGCGACCACCCGCACCTTACACACGCACAACGGAACTAAGTCGTTTTACCATTGAATCTTCCGCGTCGACGTCGATGTCGAATGGTCTAGTATGGATGCTCTGAGGGATGTGTGGGTGGCCCAGACGACACAGGTAAGTCCAGGATTCCTGATCTTTGGTGTTGGCGCACGCATTCATTCTCTCCAGTCAGATGTGTTCCCTCAACTCGTGTTGAGTCGACGGTACCACAGCTCATTGTGCCATTTTCGCCGTCGTCATCACCTTGTCGATCGCCATCGCCATCTCCATCCTCAATGCTTGTTACGATCGAGCTTTGTACATTCTCTGCAAATGCTTTGCACATCTGTGTACACACTCGATGCATTTGCGTGGCTTCCAATGTCGTCTGTCTCATTTCCGCCGCTTCTTGCACCTCCAGCACCCAGGTACGTGTCTGCACCATCACTGTAGCCTACATCGGTCATTTCACTGCTGTCCTACACGTTCGGAGTGTCCGTCAGGCTTCTCGATGTGTCCACCCGGCTGCTTAATGCATCTACGTTGTTTCCAGGTCTTTCAACATCGTCTGCACGCATCCAAGGTGTTTACACGGTATTTCACTGCCGCCTGGATCATTGACACGGCAATGGGTGTCTCCGACCCCTTCGGAGGATCCTTGGCTTGCTTGCATCTCCTGCATCGTGATCCGTTTGTCCTCCTTGCTGGAAACAACCTTTACGTGTTCGAACAACTCTTTACTTACTTTACTCCACCACTTGTGTCACTTGATTTAATACATTCTCTTATGCAGTTTTATTAATGAAGAATACCTATGGGTCTGCATCCTTGTACCAGCAAATGACCTGCACCCACAGGCTGACCCATGTCAAACCCTAGGGAATGAGGATTCTATTCTGTATATTGCAAATCAAGATGTTATACCGTACAAAGCAAAGCTATACACACGAAAGGGTAGTGCATACCTAAATTACGAAGAGGGTCCGCGATCTGCCCATATCCGGATTGCTAGGTCTGGCTCGATCGAACCAGACGCTATCATATTTTGGTTGGGATGTGTCTATCAACACAAGGTGAACTCTGGGAAGGGGAAGTGACGGGCCATGCATTACTTACTGCAACAACTACCACGACACCTACCATTTGTTTAGAGCATCAAGCAAGAGCCAGGAACAAGTTGCAAACGCACCCGAATGCCCATCCAATATCTGGACAACTTCTCTACTCTGCAAATCCCAAATGTACACTTTATTATTCTCACTACCTGAGACGATCCATTCCCCCCCTGTGACACTGAAACAAGCAGCGATGCAAAATTTCTCGTTGCGATGGCCAATGTATGTCTTGAGGCAACGCGAAGTGTGGTAGTCCCACAGCCTAATCGCGCTGTCATGGGCAGTCGACAGAATGTATTTTGAATTGGGAGAAAACTGGACGTGCTGGCTGGGATTTGTGGTTGAGCGGGGACTATCAGCGCGACGAGTAGGAAGAACGGGGCGGTACTACCATACGGCGTCGTGTCCTTCTGCAAGGGTCTTGAGACATTGCCCTGTCGTCGTGTTCCATATCCGTCTGCACACAGTTATCGCGGCGGGTTCTATAACAGGAGATGTAAAGGGACGCACATTAGCCCATCAAGGGAGCACGACACGATTAGGGATGCGTCGCGATTGAAGTGTACGGCAGTGACGTAGTCGAGATGGGCATTGAGTGTTTTGATGCATTTTCCTGTAACAATGAGCATTTTCGATCCAAAGGGGAGACCACATGACAAGGCACCTCTCGCGATGTTCCATATACGCACGTCGCCTTCGCATCCACCAGAGACTAATAGGGTCGACGCAGTGTTGTAGTTGACGCAGAACACGAAACTTGTGTGTCCCCGTAGATGTTTTGTTGTCAAGCCCTGAGGGGCCACCCACCACTTTCATGAGCTATACCCGGGTAGTAGAGATGAACGTACAGCTTCGACGTTCCATACTCGTATACTCGTATCGTCCGATGCGGAAGCCAGGTATGTCCCGTCGCTCGACCACGAGATGTCTGAGAGACCCTTGATGTGCCCACTGAGGTTGCGGATTAGCTCGCCTGTAAAAGGCGACCATATTTTGACAACATTGTCCGCAGCTGCATGTGTCGCGAAACATATCACAACACGTGAACAACTCCACATACAAGAAGCCCAAGCATACGCGAAGAGCAGAAATACGCACCACACGAAGCGAGAAGGGTCCCGTCAGGACTAAACTTGACTGCAGATACAGACTGGGTATGTCCCCTGAGTGTATGTCGCAATCTGTAGTTCGGTCTTTCGCGTGGAGCAGCCTGAATCGTAGATGTCTGGATCTGTGCACCGGGAGGTGGCAGCGGCACTGCTGGGTGAGATTCAACGGGTGCGGGTGCGGGTGCGGGTATTTGTGGGTCATCTTCAGTCATCTGAGACGCATTATCGTCGTCTGTTGTTGATTCGTCCATGCCTCGTGGATCCATGCAAAACAATGGCGGTAAGGAAAATGTGATGCTGACTAGGAAAAATACCGTGCTGTCAATTCTGGGTGAATCTGACTCCAAAATGAGTACGAGGATGGGAAACAAATGTAGATACCTCGTCAGCCCGCAGAGAGACGAAGAACAACGGTGATCACCTTGTTCACAAACAAGGTCACCCCAGTGGAAATTGGACCGCTTTTTTTCGACATCCGCGAATCTGCTGTAATTCAGTCTCCATTCAAAGCTGGTTTTTGCGAGCGGTTTTGGAGTGGTTTTGGACGTGGTTTTGGCAATCGGTTTTGGCTAGTTTTGTGATCGCGAAAACCGCGGTTTTGGTTTGACACCCCCAGTTTTCGATGGTTTTCGCTGGTTTTGGAACAGTCGTCCGAAGGCTGAGTTTCAATTCTCACCGTGCTAGCGTAGTATGTACGACAGTGAGATTTCATTCAATAGCCTCAACCGGGAAGGGGGGAAGGGTGGAGTGGAGGGAGGTGGTAATGGGGGGAGAGGGGGG
>Ga0307518_10000100_pt1 | contig 59484 bp, 58 predicted proteins | sample 25_EM_MG_FD_203889 | JGI IMG/M metagenome (GOLD analysis project Ga0307518, IMG submission 203889) | Populus trichocarpa ectomycorrhiza microbial communities from riparian zone in the Pacific Northwest, United States - 25_EM | ecosystem: Host-associated > Plants > Roots > Unclassified | place...
CACCCAAGGGGAGATCGACGTCGCGAAGCTCTTGCCGAGGTGCGGGCCCAGCGGAACGTACTCCCACGCCTGGATGTCTCGGGCCGACCAGTCGTTGAGCAGGACCGCGCCGAAGACGTGGCGGGGGAAGTCGTCCGGCGTGATCGGGGTGTTCAGCGGGGTCCCGGTGCCGACGACGAACCCCATCTCCGCCTCGATGTCCAGCCGCGCGCTCGGCCCGAACACCGGCGCCGCGTCGGCCGGGGCCTTGCGCTGGCCGTTCGGGCGCACGATGTCGGTCCCGGAGACCAGGACGGTGCCGGAGCGTCCGTGGTAGCCGACCGGGAGGTGCTTCCAGTTGGGCAGCAACGGTTCCGCGTCCGGGCGGAAGAGCCTGCCGACGTTCGAGGCGTGGTGTTCGGAGGCGTAGAAGTCGACGTAGTCCGCGACCTCGATCGGCAGGTGCAGCGTCACCTGTCCGACGGGGTGGACCGCGCCGTCGGGGAGTTCGCCGGAGACCACGTCGCGGATCCGCTCCCGGACCGCCACCCAGCGGTCGTATCCCTGCGCCATGAACGGGTTCAGCGTCGGCGCGGCGAACACGTCGTCGCCGAGCGCCGCGGCCAGGTCGACGACCGAGTCGCCGACGCGCACGCCGACGCGCGGGGAATCGCCGTCGACGGAGAACACGCCGTACGGCAGGTTGTCGATCCCGAACAGCGAGCCTGCGGGGATGTCGATCGTGGTCATGCCTCTCCTCGGGGCGCCTCGAACAGGCCGAGTCCGGCCAGTTCGGTCAGGGGGTCGGTGATGCTGCAGGTGCCGAACGACGTGAAGCCCGCGCGGACCGCGGCGACACGATCCGCGTCCAATGCGCGGAGCCGCTCGGCGATGACGGCGCCGTCTCGTTCGGCGAGCACGGCTTCGGCGTCGCCGCCGGTGAGGACGGCGTCGGTGGCGAGCATCAGGTTGAGAAAACCGTGCTGTTCGAAGCCGGTCTCCGGATCGGTGTTGCGGAGGGCGTGGTGCAGCCCCGCGGTGGCCTTGAACGGAACGTCCGCCTCGACGGCCGCCCGGACCGCGGCGGCGAGTTCCGCCTCGCCGGGGTACAGATCGGCCCGGACGCCGCCGGTGCGGAACTTCGCCCGATGACCGGTGCCGGAAAGCGCGCTCAGCAGCGGGATACGCCGCTCGTCACGCGGGATCTCGACGAAGACCGGCGCGGTGGCGCGGGAAAGCGCGGCGAGCACTTCGTCCGGGCCCATCCCCTCCGGGACGGCGATCTCGAGCGCGTCGAGTTTCACCGGGAGCTTGGCGACGGCCTCGTTCACACCGTCGAGCTGCACGGGTCCGCCGGGCAGGGTCACCGAGACCGGCAGCGGGGTCTCCCGATCGCCCAGCACTTCGGCGAGGTCGCCGAGCGCGGTCGCGGCGATGACCAAAGGTCCGACCAGGCCGGCATACCAAGCATCGAGGTGTTCGTCATGTGCGGCGACGGCGTCCGGCAGTGGGGCCAGGCCCGGCGGGAACACCGCGGCGTCGTCGCACAGCCCGGCGAAGAGCGCGGGAATCGGTCCGCCGTCCACCATGGTCTCCTCCTCGCCGATTTAGTTCACACTTTGACTATCCATCGGGCAGCGTAGTCCGGTCTTCCGGGCGACGGGAAGGCCTACTTGCGGCTCCGGGTGCCGAACTCGGCGCGGCTGGTGATCAGCTTGCCCAGCAGCATCACGAGGATGCGCTGCTCGGTCTCGGTCAACGCGTTCGTCCAGCCGAATTCGCGCTCGTTGTGCTCGCGGAAGACCGAGACCATCTCCTCTTGCCCGGCCTCGGTGAGCGACAGCCGCACCGAACGACCGTCGCGCTCGTCCGGTGCCCGGTCGAGCATGCCCTCCGCGACCAGCGTCTTGACCAGATTCGACACCGCGGCCCGGCTCATCCCGGTCAGCCGGGCCGCGCTGGTCGGTTCGAGCGGTCCGGCGAGCCAGACCACGAACAGCAGCCGGAACGCCGACCAAGACCGCCCGCGCGGCCGGTGCACCGCGGCTTCGAGGTCGTAAGTCACCAGGTCGGAGGCCCGATTGAGGGTCAACAGCACCTCGGTCGCCAGCTGGTGACGGAAGCCGTACTCCTGAGCGAGCCGCCGGTTCGCCAGCGCCACGAACGACCAGAAGTCCAGCCCGGCCGCGTCCACGTCTTCCATCGGCGAACACTAACCCGGCCCCGCGAAAATGGTCAAAGTCGAAACTACTTTGCGCATAACTCGCGTGATTGGGGCCGTAACTCGCGTGATTGGAGGCGTAACACGCTGTTCCGCCTTCAATCACGCGAGTTACGCCTTCAATCACGCGAGTTACGCCTGGAGGTTTGTCCATTGAGCGTGCTTGATCATGGAGGTTTCTCCATGGCGAGCCATCGGGGTGTCCCTGTTTGCTGGGGGCATGAGCAGAACGGAAGTGCCGGCCGGGACCGCCAAGGCCGTCCGGGTGGCCGCAGGGGATCTGGTGCGGGTGATCGACGTCGAAGGCGGCCAGGTCGGGGACGTGTTCGCGTTCCGCGACGGCGGCGGGACCGAGCTGACCGAGCATCACAGCGCGGCGCACACCCGCGCCGGCATCGACAGGCTGTTCCCCGCCGTCGGCGAGGCCTTCCTGACCGACCAGCGCCGCCCGATCCTCACGCTGGTCGAAGACACCTCGCCCGGCGAGCACGACATGCTCATCCCGGCCTGCGACCCGGCCCGGTACGCCGCGCTGGGCGCGCCGGGTCACCGGTCCTGCGCCGTGAACCTGCAAGAAGCGCTGGCAGCGGCCGGCCTGAGCTTCACCGGCCCGACCCCGCAGCCGATCAACGTCTTCATGCGCGTCCCGGTCGGCGAAGGCGGACGCCTGAGCTGGCTCACCGCGACCTCGCGGCCCGGCGACGCGGTGACCCTGCGCGCCGAGATGGACTGCGTCGTCGTGGTCTCCGCGTGCCCGCAGGACCTCGTCCGGATCAGCGACGCCGGACTCTCCCCGCTCGCCATCGAAACCGTCCACAATGGAGGAACCCGGTCATGACGACCACCGTCGAACACCCCGCGCTCGCCCCGGCCACCCTCGGCGGCCTCGCGCTGCGCAACCGCTACGCCGTCGCCCCGATGTCCCGCGTCTCCGCGCGGCCGGACGGCACCCCGACCGGCGAAATGGCCGACTACTACGCCGAATTCGCCCGCGGCGGCTTCGGGCTGGTGTTCAGCGAGGGCACCTACCCCGACGGCGCGGCCAGCCAGGGATACCTCAACCAGCCGGGCCTCGCGCGGGACGAACACGTCGCGGGCTGGCGGGTGGTCACCGCCGGGGTCCGCGCGGCGGGCGGCCGGATGATCGCGCAGCTCATGCACGCCGGGGCGATCGCGCAGGGCCACCCGGACACCGTCGGTCCCTCGGCCGTCCAGCCGCTCGGGGAGAAGATGCGCGCGTACGGCGGCTCCGGGCCGTGGCCGGTCCCCCGCGAACTGACCACCGCCGAGATCGACGACGTCGTCGACGGTTTCGCGGCCGCGGCCGTGCGTGCCCGCCAGGCCGGGTTCGACGGCGTCGAGGTGCACGCGGCCAACGGGTATCTGCTCGACCAGTTCCTCACCGACTACACCAATCAGCGCACCGACTCCTACGGCGGACCGGTCGCGAACCGGATCCGGCTGACCGCCCGGGTCGTGACCGCCGTCGCCGAGGCCGTGCCGGAGCTGGTGACCGGCGTGCGGTTGTCGCAGACGAAGGTCAACGACTTCACCTATCGCTGGCCGGGCGGCCGCGACGACGCCGAGGTGATCTTCGCGGCGGTCGCCGAGGCGGGCGCGCAGTATCTCCACATCGCCAGCGAGGGCCGGAACTGGCTGGAGACGGCGAAACTGGCCGACGGCGGCACGATCACCGCGCTCGCCCGGCAGGTCACCGGGCTGCCGGTGATCGCCAACGGCGGAATGCACGACCTCGCGCAGGCGCACGAGGTGCTCACCGGCGGGCACGCCGACCTGCTGTCGGTCGGGCACGGCGCGCTGGCCAACCCCGATCTGCCCGCCCGTGTCGCCGCGGCGGAACCACTGGCCGAATTCGACCGGGCGATGGTCTCCCCGACGGTCACGGTGGCGAACGCGCGCCGGTGGCGGGAGAGTCGGCAGGCGTGACGGAAGCAAACTGGCATGGCGGCGCGGCCGCGGTCGCGACCCTGACGTTCGACGTCGACGCGGAATCCCCGATCCTCGCCCGAGGGCGGGGCTACGCGGACCATCTGTCGACCATGTCCCACCAGGCGTACGGGCCCCGGGTCGGGGTGCCCCGCATCCTCGACCTGCTCGACGAACTGGCCGTGCCCGCGACGTTCTTCGTGCCGGGCTGGGTCGCCGAACAGCGGCCCGGCCTCGCCGCCGCGATCGTGGAACGGGGGCACGAGGTGGCCCACCACTCCTACAGCCACCGTCCGCCGACCGCGATGACCGCCGCCGAGCAGCGCGCCGATTTCGAACGGGGAATGGCGGTGTTCGCGGCACAGGACATCGAGATCAGTGGTCATCGCGCGGCGGGCTGGGAGTCCACTTGGGACACTCCGGCGCTGGTGGCCGGGCACGGGCTGAGCTACGACTCGTCGCTGATGGCCGACGACCGGCCGTACCTGATCGAGACCGGCGCGGGCCGGATCGCCGAGCTGCCGGTGCACTGGTCGCTCGACGACTGGGAGCAGTACGCGTTCCTGCCCGCTCCGCAGATCGGTTCGGTGATCACGTCGCCGATACGGGTACTGGAGATGTGGCGCGCCGAGCTGGACGCGATGCGCCGCTATCGGTGCCTGTTCAACCTGTGCCTGCACCCGTTCCTTTCGGGCAGGCCGGGACGGCTGGAGGCCGTGCGCTCGCTCATCGAGTTCGGACTCGGGCTCGGTGACGTCCGGTTCGCCCGGTGCCGAGACGTGGCGGCCGCGGCGCTGGCCGACCCCGCCTTGCCCGTGGAACCGTTGCGGCGCCTCGAAGCCGACTCCGCGGTCTATCCGGACTGAGCCGCCTCCAAGGCCAGGAACAGGTCGACCCGGTCCGCGGTCCGCCCGACGTCGCGGCCGGTCAGCTCGGTGACCTTGGCCAGCCGGTTGCGCAAGGTGTTGACGTGCACGTACAGCGCCGCGGCGGTGGCCGCCCACTGGCCGTCGTGGTCGAGGAACGCCCGCAGGGTCGTCTCCAGTTCGCCGTCGCGGGCGCGGTCGTGCTCGCGCAGCGGGCCGAGCAGGGCGTCGGCGAAGGTGTGCCGCCACTGCTCGTCGTGGGACTCCAGAAGGAGCCGATAGCTGCCCAGCTCGGCGAAACTCGCCGCGACCGGCCCGCCGCGCCTGCCCCGGAGCACGCGGCAGGCTTCGCGGCTGCGCGACAACGGCGTCCGCAGTTCGGCCGCGCCCGGCGCCGGATCGGCGAGCCCGACGACCACGCGCCCGCCGGAGAGCCGGTGCGACACCGCGGCCGCCAGCCGCGGCGCGAAGGCGGCGGGCGACTGCCTTCCCGAACGGAACGGCAGCACCGCGACGACGTCCTGGCTGCCCGCCGCCACGACCGCGGGCAGCCCGTCCGCCAGCAGGAAATCCGTCACCGCCTCCGCCATCCCCGGCGGGGTCGCGGCTTCCTCCCCCGCGAACGCCAGCGCGATCACCGCCAGCGGCCCGTCCGGATCGACCCCGAAGGCGCGCAACCTGCCGGGAACCTCCGCGACACGCTGCGCGCCGGAGAGCACCATGTCCAGCAGTTCGACGGCGAACCGCATCTCGATCGCCTGCACCGCCTGGTGCCGGGCCACCTCCAGGCTGAGGTAGCGGGCGGTCTGCTCCAGCGCGTCCCGCTCCTCGCGCGTCAGGTCCGCCGCGGGACGCAGGCACAACAGCGCGGCGTCCGCGTCGCCGATCGCGCCCACGGGGAACAACGCCGCCCGTGTGCCCGCGCCGAGATCCGCCTCCAGCGGCGGTGGATGCCCGGCCAGCGCCTCCGCCGCGGCGCGCGTCTGCCCGGCGTCCAGTTCGGCGCCTGCCGACGCCAGCTCCCGGCCCATCCGGTCCACGACCGCCAGCGGGAGTTCGTGTTCGCGGCGGAGGACCGCGAGCACCCCGGACGCGCCCGCGCCCCTCGACAGCGCCGAAGTCAGCTCGTCGCCTCGACGCACCAACGACATCAGCGCGTTCTGCCGGTCGGTGGCCTGGATCGCCGCGGCCGCCCGGGTGACCGCCGTGAACGGCACCGCGACCGAGATCTCCAGCAGCGGCAACCCGGCTGCCCGGCAGGCGTCGGCGAGCGCGGGCGGGGTGTCGCGTTGTTCCACGCGCAGGCCGAAGATGATCCCCGCCGCCCCGGCGCCGACCACTCTCGCGACGAAATCCGCCGGATCGACCCGGTCGAGCCACAGGCCGTTGGTCAGCACGACCTCGTGCTCGCGCACGTACGGTCCCGGGTCGGGGAGCTCGGTGTTGTGCACCCACAACACCTGCCCGGCCAGCGCTCCGTCGCGGCCGGGGACGACCACCCGCAGTTCCAGGGCCGAGTCCTCGACCAGCGTCGCCAAGGTCAGCATGACTGTGAATATATCCAGCCAAGCCGGTCCTTCATGGATGAACGGCCATTTCATCGTTTTGTCATGAGCCCTGGTTAGCGTCCCCACTGTGACAACAGTTTTCAGGACGATCGCCGAGCGCTACACCCTGCTCGAGAAGCTGGCCGGCGACGGGACGGCCGTGCTCTGGCGCGGCGAGGACGGACCGGACGGTCCCCAGGTCGCGATCAAGGAACTGCCGCTTCCCACGCACGAGCCCGCCCGCGTGGAGCGGCTCCAGGTGGAAGCCCGTGTCGCGGTGGATCACCCGTCGGTGGTGCCCGTCCGCAATGTCGTGGTCGCGGACGGAAGCGCGTTCATCGTGATGGACCCGGTGGAGGGACGGACCCTGGAGGATCTCGCGTCCGCGGGTCCGCTGCCGCCGCGGTTCGTGGCCGACGTCGGCGGGAAGGTGCTCGGCGCGCTCGCCGCCGCGCATACGGCGGGCGTCGTGCACGGGGACGTGCGCCCCGCGAACATCCTGGTGGGCCCCGACGGCGCCGTGAAGCTGACCGGCTTCGGGATCGCCAAGGCGCTCGACCCGGCGGGCACACCGGCTTTCCTCGCCCCCGAAACGATCGCGGGACACGAAGGCACGCCCCATTCCGACCTCTGGTCGCTCGGCGTGACACTGCTCAGCGCGAGCGAGGGCGGGAACTTCTTCCAGCGGGCGAACGTCGCGGCCACGCTGTACGCCGTCGTCAACGAGCAGCCCGCCATCGGCCGCACGCCCGGCCCGCTCGCGGACGTCCTCCGCGGGCTGCTGGCGAAAGCACCCCAGGCGCGCATGCTGCCGGACCACGCGCTCCCGCTGCTGGCCCAGGCCGCGAGCGGGATCGAAACCCCCGTACCGCGACCGCCTTCTCCCGGACTCACCACACCTTCGGTGCCCGCCATCCTGGCCGGGGTGGCGAGCATTCTGTTCGGCTTCTACGTGCTGACCGACGCGATGGTGATCCACCAAGCGTATCTGTTCGACCTGCACTGGCCGCCGATGCTGCTCGCCCACGTCGGCATCGTCCTGGCTGGCGTGTTTTCGGTGGTCGGTGGCGGTCTCCTGTTCGCCAGCGTCCGTCGTGGGCAGGTCATGACCACCGTCGGCGGAGGGCTGACGCTCCTCAGCCTGCTCCTGCTGCAGACGTTGGGTGATCAGGAATACCTGGGCGTTCCCCTGGAACCGGGGCTCACCCTCGATCTCGTCGCCCTCATCTTCGCCGTGTTCTTGACCATCGCCGTGTGGTTCGTGCCTGCCAAACGCCCTGCTGTGGGCTGATCCGCTCACAGCAGAGAAACCGGCGGACACCCGCGCCCCGGCGGCATGGTCGGGGCATGACCGACAACGAGAAGCAGCCACTCTTCGACCAACGGCAACGGGAACGGTTCTTCAGCCAGCGTGTGCTGGTCCTCGACGGCGCGCTCGACGACGACAACGGGACGGTCCTCACCACCCAGCTGCTGTCACTGGCGAGCGAGGATCCGCGCAAGGACATCGCGTTGTGGATCCACTCGCCGGGCGGTTCGGTCCCGTCGATGCTGGCGATCCGGGACGTGATGCGGCTCGTGCCGTGCGACGTCGCCACCCTCGCGCTGGGGCTGGCGTGCAGTGCCGGGCAGTTCCTGCTCTCCGCGGGCACCCCGGGCAAACGGTTCGCCCTGCCGCACGCGCGGATCCTGATGCACCAGGGTTCGGCGGGTATCGGCGGCTCGGCCGTCGAGGTGGAGGTGCAGGCGGACGATCTGCGCTACACGCGCGACACCGTGCTCGGGCTCATCGCCGACGACACCGGGCAGCCCATCGACCGGATCTTCGCCGATTCGCTGCACGATCGCTGGTTCACCACCGAGCAGGCCCGCGAATACGGCTTCATCGACCATATCGTCGAAAGCCTCGACCAGGTCGTCCCGGTCCGCACCCACAAACTCGGCCTCGGCACGGAAAGGGGTGCGGGTAAATGAGCACCTACACCATCCCCAACGTCATCTCCCGCAGTCCCGCCGGCGAGCGGATCATGGACGTCTACTCGCATCTGCTGTCGGAGCGGATCATCTACCTCGGGACCGCGATCGACTCCGGGGTCGCGAACGCCCTCATCACGCAACTGCTGTACCTGGAGGCGGACAACCCCGAGCAGGAGATCAACCTCTACATCAACACCGAGGGCGGCGATCCGTCGGCGATGCTCGCGTTGTACGACACCATGCGTTTCATCAAGGCGCCGGTGGCGACGACGTGTGTCGGCCAGGCCGTCGCGGCGGGCGCGATCCTGCTCGCCGCGGGCGAGGCGGGGCACCGGTTCGTGCTGCCGCACACCCGGGTGGTGCTGCACCAGCCCGCGGCGCAGGGTCGCGGCACCATCCCGGACCTCATCCTGCAGGCCGACGAGGTCGTGCGGGTGCGGACGCAGCTGGAGGAGATCCTTTCGTCCCATACCGGCCGCGCCGTCTCGGATCTGCGCCACGACACCGACCGGGACCGCGTGTTCGACGCGGCGGGGGCCGTCGCCTACGGGCTGGCGGACCGCGTCCTGGACGAACGGGCTTAAGCAGCCATGAGCACGGGCCCTCGCGGACGCCGGCCGACCGCGAGGCCCGTGTTGCCGCCTCGGCTGATCGTGCCCACGATCCCGAAGAGCAGGTCCGCCAGGTCCAGCCCCAGCGCGCCGGTGACCGCGGCGATCATCTCGCTCGACGGTTCCTTGCGACCGCGCTCGATCTCGGACAGGTACTGCGGCGAGATCCCGGCGCGTTCGGCGACGTCGACGAGGCGGCCGCCCTGTTCCTCCCTCGCGGCGCGCAGGCTCCGGCCCAGCACGTCACGCCACAGCGGTTCCGGTTCGGGACGCTTCTGCTGGAAAGGGAGGATGTCCGCCATACGGTCATCGTGACATCGGGCCGGGGCCCGCGTGCGCCGTTCCGCTCAAGGCGAAACCGGCTGAACCGACAATCCGCTCTCGGTCGCGAGGATCCCCGCGACCGAGACGGCCTGTTCACCGGTGATCTTCGCGCCGCGCAGGGTCAGCAGGCCGCGGACACCGGACAGGCGCGAGCCGCGCAGGTCGCATCCCACCGCGGCGGTCGCGGCGAACTCGGTTTCGGTGAAGTCGCAGTCGACGAAGGTCAGCCGGGAAAGATCGCCGGAGAACACCGTCTCCCGGAACGAACATCCGGCGAACACGACCGCGCCCTTCACCCGCTCGACCGTCACCGAGGCGTAGTCGAACCGCGCGTTCTCGACGTACAGATCGGTGGCGGAGGTGATCGCCACCCCGAGCCCGATCGCCCGGCAGCGCAGGATTTCGACCCGGCGGGCCGACAGGTCGCGGATCGCCGCGTTGGACAGGTCGACGCCTTCGAGGACCACGTCGGAGAGCGTCAGCCTGTCGAGCCGGGCGTTGGCCAAGCTCACTTCCGAGACGAGGGAGTGCGCGATCTCGCCGCCTCCGCGGGCACCGTCCTGGTCGCCGCCGTCGAGATGGACGGTGTCGAAATCGAAATCGCCGCTGAACACGGCCGGCTCGCTTTCGAGGTCTTCGCGCTCGACCGAAGGCCGCCGCACCTTGACGCCGTCGAAATCCCGGAATTCCATGCCCCGGACCGTACCGGGGCCCGCCTCGGCAGGCGGGCCCCGCCGGTCACGAGGTCAGTCCCGGACGCCCTTCACCGCGTCCTTGATCTTCTCGCCCGCCTGCTTGACGTTGGCCTTGCCCTGCTCGGCCTTGCCTTCCGCCTGCCACTGCTCGTTGTCCGTGGCGTTCCCGGCGGCTTCCTTCGCCTTGCCCTTGAGTTCGTCGATCTTGTTCTCGGCCTTGTCGTTCATCGGAGCCTCCTTCGTTGTCCGCTGCCCGGTGGATACCCGGCTCGCGGCCCCGAAAACGGCGTATTCCCTGTGGCGCCCGCCACGTCACCTCTCGGCGCCCGTGTGACCACAGGGGTACTCGGTCCTGGCGGCGACGGCTTCGCAGACCGGACAGTTGTTCACCGGCCGTTCACGACGGCCCCAGTAGGGATGCGTGGCGCCGCAGAGCGCGGTGACCGGTTCGCCGAGGCCGGGGTCCGGGTTGCAGACGGGGCAGTAGGCGTGCGCCGCCCGCTCGATTCCGGCTGTCATGCTCCACCTCCTGACGGGTACATACGGTACCCGCGCCGCGGCGCCCGGTTCCGGAAACACAACGAAAAACGCATATTTCGATCGCCCGACCGAACGGAATAATCGAATTTCTACCGGCACTTACCCGGCCATTACCAACACCTTTACTTGCTGGTCTTTTCGAGTGATCGACAGTCATGATCACCTTCGCCCAAAGACAACACGCACTCGATGCCGCTAACATCGCAGGCGTTCTCCGGACAGACCAGGCAAGTCCTGTTCGCACTGTCTGCCTCATTCACGACTTTAGTCGGGAGGTCGCGAGCGTGCGCTCGCCACGAAAGGCCAACGGAAACGGCTCGGAAAACCACCACGACGAAGGCATGGCGACCACCGCACTGCTGCGCCTCGGCCGTTATCTCACCCGCGCGGAGAGTTCCGTACACCTCGTCGGAGGCCGGGAAGGCGACGTGTTCTACCGCGATCGCTGGAGCCACGACAAGGTGGTCCCGTCGACGCACGGCGTCAACTGCACGGGTTCCTGCCGCTGGAACGTGTACGTTTCGGACGGGATCATCACCTGGGAGAGCCAGGATCCGGATTATCCCTCCGTCGGCCCCGACAAACCGGAGTACGAACCACGCGGCTGCCCGCGCGGCGCCTCCTTTTCCTGGTATTCCTACTCGCCGACGAGGGTACGTTTTCCGTACGCGCGAGGCGTACTGGTGGAAATGTACCGCGACGCGCTGAAACGGCACGGCGATCCCGTCGTCGCCTGGGCATCGGTGATGGACGACCCGATGAAGAGGATTTCTTATCAGCGGGCGAGGGGAAAGGGCGGATTGGTCCGGATCGGCTGGGACGAAGCCGCGGAAATCGCCGCCGCCGCGCATGTGCACGCCATCTCCCGATACGGCCCGGACCGGGTCGCCGGCTTTTCGCCGATCCCGGCGATGTCGATGGTCTCGCACGCGATCGGGTCCCGGTTCATGGCGCTGATCGGCGCTCCGATGCTTTCGTTCTACGACTGGTACGCCGATCTGCCGGTGGCCTCGCCGCAGGTGTTCGGCGATCAGACCGACGTGCCGGAATCCGCGGACTGGTGGGATGCCGCGTACCTGATGATGTGGGGTTCCAACGTCCCCGTGACCAGGACACCGGACGCGCACTGGATGGCCGAGGCGCGGTATCGGGGCCAGAAGGTCGTCGTGGTCTCCCCCGACTACGCCGACAACACCAAGTTCGCCGACGAGTGGCTGGCCCCGCATCCCGGCACCGACGCCGCGCTGGCGATGGCCATGGGGCACGTGATCCTCACCGAGTTCTTCGCCGAACGGCAGGTGCCGTACTTCACCGACTACGTCCGCCGCTTCACCGACCTGCCCTTCCTGGTCACGCTGACCGAGCGGGACGGTGCGTACGTCCCGTCGAAGTTCCTCACCGCCGCCGACCTCGGCGACACCGGCGCCGAGCCGGACTGGAAGACCGTGCTGGTCGACGACCGCACCGGGGAACCGGTCGTGCCCAACGGTTCCGTCGGCTTCCGCTGGAACGAGCACGACCAGGGCCGCTGGAACCTCGACCTCGGCGACGTCGTCCCGCGGCTGAGCCTGCTCGCCGATCCCGGCCACGAAGGCGTCGAGGTGCTCCTGCCGCGCTTCGATGCGGAGGGTGTCCTGCGGCGCGGGGTTCCCGCCGTGGAGCAGGGCGGGCGGTTGGTCACCACGGTGTTCGACCTGCTGATGGCGCAGTACGGCGTGCGGCGCGGCGATCTGCCCGGCCGGTGGCCGTCCGGCTACGACGATCCGGCGGAGCCGTGCACCCCGGCGTGGCAGCAGGAGATCACGTCGGTCCCGGCCGACCGCGTCGCCCGCATCGCCAGGGAGTTCGCCGAGACCGCGGAGGCCTCCCGCGGCCGCTGCATGATCCTGATGGGCGCGGGCACGAACCACTGGTTCCACTCCGACACCATCTACCGGTCCTTCCTGGCGCTGCTCACGATGACCGGCTGCCAAGGCCGCAACGGCGGCGGCTGGGCGCATTACGTCGGGCAGGAGAAGGTGCGGCCGCTGACCGGGCACCAGACCCTGGCGGGCGCGATGGACTGGGTGCGGCCCGCCCGTCAGATGATCGGGACCGCCTACTGGTATCTGCACACCGGCCAATGGCGCTACGACGCGCTGCGCAACGACGAACTGGCTTCCCCGCTGGCACAAGGGAAACTCGCCGGCACCAGCGCCGCGGACACGCTCGCGCAGTCGGCGCGGCTGGGCTGGATGCCGTCGTTCCCCACCTTCGACCGCAACCCGCTCGACCTGGTCGACGAGGCCGAGGAAGCCGGGCTCGACCCCGTCCGGCACGCGACGGCTCAGCTCCGCGAAGGGAAACTGGGCTTCGCCGCCGAGGATCCGGACGCGCCGGAGAACTGGCCGCGCGTACTCACGGTGTGGCGGTCCAACCTGCTCGGCTCGTCGGCCAAGGGGCACGAATACTTCCTGCGCCATCTGCTCGGCACCGACGCGAACCTGCGTGGCGACGAGGCGCCACCGGACGCGCGGCCGAAATCCGTGAAATGGCACGACACCGCCCCCGTCGGCAAGCTGGATCTTATGCTGGCAATCGATTACCGGATGACCAGCACCACCCTGTTCGCGGATCTCGTGCTGCCCGCCGCGACCTGGTACGAAAAGCACGACCTCTCCTCGACGGACATGCATCCCTTCGTGCATTCGTTCAACGCCGCCGTCGATCCGCCGTGGCAGACCCGCACCGACTTCGAGGCGTTCCACACCATCGCGAAACGGTTCAGTCAGCTGGCCGAAAAGCATCTCGGCGTACGCAAGGACCTCGTCGCCACACCGATGACGCACGACACCCCCGGTGAGACGGCGCAGCCAGGCGGGGTCGTCCGTGACTGGCGCGACGGCGACGTCGAACCGATCCCGGGTGTCACGATGCCGCGGCTGACCGTCGTGGAACGTGACTATCCCGCCGTGGCGGCGAAACTGGCGACGCTCGGGCCGCTGCTGGAGAAGCTCGGCGCCACCAGCAAGGGCAACACCTACGACGTCGGCGAGGAAGTGAACTGGCTGCGTGCGAAGAACGGCGTCGCCATGACGGGCGCCGCACAGGGCCAGGCGTTGATCGACACCGACATCAAGGCGGCGGACGCCGTGCTCGCGCTGTCGGGCACCACCAACGGACGGCTGGCCACCCAGGGATTCCGTGAGCTGGAGAAGCGCGTCGGCACCGAACTGGCGCATCTTTCCGCCGAACACGAGGGCAAGAAGATCACGTTCGCCGACACCCGGTCCCGTCCGGCGCCGGTGATCACCAGCCCGGAGTGGTCCGGCAGCGAGAGCGGCGGACGGCGTTATTCGGCGTTCGTGATCAACGTCGAACACGGGAAACCGTGGCACACCCTGACCGGCCGTCAGCATTTCTTCCTCGACCACGACTGGATGCACGAACTCGGCGAGGCGCTGCCGGTCTACCGGCCGCCGCTGGGTTCCCAGTATCTCTCCGGCGACACCACCGAAGTCACCGTGCGCTACCTGACCCCGCACAGCAAATGGTCGATCCACTCGACGTATCAGGACAACCTGCACATGCTCACGCTTTCCCGCGGCGGGCAGGGGATCTGGATGAGCCCCGCCGACGCGGAGGCCATCGGGGCGAAGGACAACGACTGGATCGAAGCGGTCAACCGCAACGGCGTCGTGGTGGCCCGCGCGATCGTCTCCCACCGGATGCCGGCGGGCACCGTTTTCCTTTACCACGCCCAGGACCGGGCGGTGAACGTACCGCGCAGCGAGGCCACCGGGAAACGCGGCGGCACGCACAACTCGCTGACCCGGCTGCTGCTCAAACCCACCCATCTCATCGGCGGCTACGCCCAGCTCTCCTTCGGCTTCAACTATCTGGGCCCCACCGGCAACCAGCGCGACGAGGTCACCGTGATCCGCCGCCGTTCCCAGGAGGTGCGTTACTGATGCGGGTCATGGCACAGCTGGCCATGGTGATGAACCTGGACAAGTGCATCGGCTGCCACACCTGTTCGGTGACCTGCAAACAGGCCTGGACGAACCGGGCCGGCACCGAGTACGCCTGGTTCAACAACGTGGAAACCCGGCCGGGGCAAGGATATCCGCGCCGCTACGAGGATCAGGAGCGCTGGAAGGGCGGCTGGGAGCGGACGGCGAAGGGCAAGCTGCGGCTGCGCGCGGGCGGACGGCTGACCAAGCTCGCGAAACTGTTCGCCAATCCGGAACTGCCGGAGATCTCCGACTACTACGAGCCGTGGACCTACGACTACGCCACCCTGATCGAGGCTCCGCTGGGCGACGACGTGCCCACCGCCGCGCCACGATCGGCGATCACCGGCGAACCCACCCAGCCCTCCTGGGGGCCGAACTGGGACGACGATCTCGGCGGATCCACCGAGCACGGCGTCAAGGACCCGATCGCCGAGAAGCTGCGCGAGGAACTCGGCATCCGGATCAAATTCGAGTTCGAGCAGAGCTTCATGTTCTACCTGCCGAGGATCTGCGAGCACTGCCTGAATCCGTCCTGTGTGGCCAGTTGCCCGTCCGGCGCGATGTACAAACGCGCGGAGGACGGGATCGTGCTGGTCGACCAGGACCAGTGCCGCGGCTGGCGGATGTGCGTCACCGGCTGCCCGTACAAGAAGGTGTACTTCAACCACAAGACCGGCAAGGCCGAGAAGTGCACCTTCTGCTATCCCCGCGTGGAAGCCGGGCAGCCGACGGTGTGCGCGGAAACCTGCGTCGGGCGGCTGCGCTACATCGGTGTCCTGCTCTACGACGCCGACAAGGTCACCGCGGCCGCGGCCGTCGAGGACGAGCACGATCTCTACCCCGCGCAACTCGATCTGCTGCTGGACCCGCACGATCCCGCCGTGATCCGGGCCGCCGAGGCGGCGGGCGTCCCGCACGACTGGCTCACCGCTGCCCGGCGTTCGCCGGTGTACCAGCTGATCCACGACTACCGGCTGGCGTTGCCGCTGCATCCGGAATACCGCACGATGCCGATGGTCTGGTACATCCCGCCGCTGTCGCCGGTGGTCGACGCGGTCAGTGGGAGCGGCCACGACGGCGAGCACCGCGACAATCTGTTCGGCGCCATCGACGCCCTGCGCATCCCGGTCGAGTACCTGGCCGAACTGTTCACCGCCGGGGACACCGCGCCGGTCCGGCGGTCGCTGCGGCGGCTGGCCGCGATGCGGTCCTACATGCGGGCGGTGAACCTCGGGCAGGAGACCGACGAGGACATCCCCGCGTCCGTCGGCCTCACCGGTGAGCAGATCTTCGCCATGCACCGGCTGCTCGCGCTGGCCAAGTACGACGAGCGGTACGTCATCCCCACCGCGGGAATCGGGCAGGCCCACGATCTGGAGGGTATCGCCACCCGGTGCAGCCTCGACGTCGACGGCGGGCCGGGCATGGGCGGCGGTGAGTCCACAGTGGACCTGGTCAGCTGGGACGACGGCGCCCGGCCGGACGCGCTGTTCCCGACGTTGCGGGGGCTGGGCCGGTGAAACTCCTCCGCTCCCGTGCCGGACGGGACACCGCGGCCCTGCGCCAGATCGCCGGCTGGTGCCTGCAATATCCCGACGAGGCCGTCCTCGGCAAACTCGAGCTGCTGCGGGCCTGCCTCGACGAGAGCACCGGCCCCGGCCACGACGAACTCGGCCGCACGCTGGCCTATCTCGAACAGGGAGATCCCGGTGAGCTGGCGTCGCACTACATCGAAGTCTTCGACCGGAAGCCCCGGCGCACCCTGCATCTGAGCTGGTTCCTCGACGGCGACACCCGCCGCCGCGGTGAGACACTGGCCGCCCTGCGCCGGTTCTACCGCACCCACGGGTTCGCGCCCGCCGAGAACGAGTTGCCGGACTTCCTGCCCGTCATCCTGGAGTTCGCCGCCGCGGCGGGCCCCGGCGCCGCCACCCAGGTGCTCACCCGCTTCCATCCCGCGCTGGAACTCCTGCACCGCAACATGTCCACTATGGACACCCCGTATCGCGACGCCGTCGCGGCGGTGCTGGCCACGCTGCCCGCCGTCCCCGCGCCGCTGCCCGCCGAACCCCCGGCCGAGCTGGTCGGCCTCGATCCGTTCCCGACCGGCGCCGGAGGTGGCCGATGAGTTCCGGACTGGACCTGCTGCTGTGGGGCGCAGCGCCCTACGCGTCGATCGTGTTGCTGGTGTTCGGCACGATCTGGCGCTACCGGCACGACAAATTCGGCTGGACCACCCGGTCGAGCCAGCTCCACGAGGCCAAGCTCCTGCGCGTGGCCAGTCCGGTGTTCCACGTCGGGCTGCTCATGGTGATCGGCGGCCACGTGCTCGGGCTGCTCGTGCCGAAGGGCGTCACCGAATTCGCCGGGCTCGACGAGCACGGCTATCACCTGGTCTCGCTCGGGATGGGCACCCTCGCCGGGGTGGTCGCGGTCGGCGGGCTCGGTCTGCTGCTGTGGCGGCGGATCCGGGTGCCGGCGGTACGCGGCGCCACGTCGGTCAGCGACCGGTACATGTACGTGGTGCTCGTGCTGGTGATGCTCGCCGGATTGGCGACCACCGTGGTCGACAACGGCGTCCGCGGCGGCTACGACTACCGCGAGACGGTCGCGCCCTGGTTCCGCGGCATCCTGCTGCTCGATCCCCAGCCGGAGCTGATGGCGTCGGCACCGCTGGACTACCGGCTGCATGTCGCGCTGGGCATGGTGCTGTTCGCGCTGTGGCCGTTTTCCCGGCTGGTGCACGCTTTCAGCGCGCCGGTGCGGTACCTGTTCCGCCCGTACGTGGTCTACCGGCACCGCGCCCCCGGCGGCGTCGGCACCCGCGAACCGCGCCGTGGCTGGGAATGACCCGGATCCGCCGCACCGCCTACGTCGCGCTGAGTTCGTTCGGCTGCATCGTGTTCATCGGGTTCTGCGCGATCCTGTCCGGTGCTCCCCTGCTGTTCCCTTCGCTCGGGCCCACCGCGTTCCTGGTGTTCACGAGCCCGCGGGCGCCCGGCGCGAGCCCCCGCAACACGGTGCTCGGCCATCTGGCCGGTGTCCTGGCGGGGCTCACCGGCCTCGCCGCCACCGGGCTGCTGTCCGCCGCCCCGGATCTGACGCATCCGTCGTGGGCGAGGATCGGGGCGGCCGCGATCGCGCTGGGGCTCACGTGCGCCGCGATGGCCGCGCTGGAGATCCCCCATCCGCCCGCCGGGGCCACCACGTTGATCATCGCGCTCGGCCTGCTGCACACCGCTCCGCAGATCGTCGCGGTCCTGGTGGGCGTGAGCCTCATCGCGGTGCTCGCGGTGGCGATCAACAAGCTGTTCGGCGTGCCCTATCCCTGGTGGCGGATGCCCGCCGTGCGTGAGCGGCCGTCCCTCGATCGTGGCTCCGCGGGCCCCTGAATGGCCGCTGTTCCGCTCCCGCGTCCGGTTCTATCGTTCGGACGCATGGCAAGCGACTTGCAACGGCGCAAGGTGTCGGGGGTCTTCGCCGCGATGGACGTCGACGGCGACGGTTTCCTTGAGGAGCAGGACTTCCGGGCCTTGGCCGACCGCTGGGCGCGGCGGCGCGGACCGGGTGACGAACGGCGCCTGACCGGCATCATGCTGAGCTGGTGGACGACGTTGCTGGCGGCCTCGGATCTGAACCGCGACAACAAGGTCTCCCTCGACGAAGTGCTGCTGGTGGTCGACAAGCTCCCGGACACACCCGAGGCCGTGACCGCCACGGCCGACGCGATGTTCGAAGCGGTCGACGAGAACCGCGACGGCCTGATCTCCGCGGCGGAATACCACCAGCTGATCGAGGTGTGGAACGGCTGCCCCACCGAAACCGACGCCACCTTCCCGCTGCTGGACTCCGACGGCGACGGGATGCTGTCCCGTGACGAGTTCGCCGCGCTGTGGCTGGAGTTCTGGGCGGGTGACGACGCGGAGGCGCCGGGCACCCTCGTCTTCGGCCCGCTGGCGGTCTGACGGCTTTCGGGCGGACCCCGCGTCCATACGGGCCGACCCCGGCCGCTCGGCACGTCACCGCCGTCCTGGCCGCTCAGGATGGCACGCGTGGAAGCCGACTCGATGGTCTCGCGCGCGATCGCGCTGTGCCTGCGGGACCGGTGGACGGAAGCGGCCGGACTCTTGGCGGAGAACGATTCCTGGCTGGGCGAGCTCTTCGGCGGCCTGGCCGAGCTCTGGGACGGCCGTTCCGCGCGGTTCGGCGCGAGTCTGACCGAGCGCGAACGGTGGCCGTCGAGGACGGTACGGCGGTGCCTGGACGACCAGATCGCTTCGTACGTCGCCGCGTTGCTGGTGCTGGGCGAGCGAACACGCGCGGAAAAGCTGCTCGCCGACGAGGCCTTCCCCGAATCCCGTCTTCGGGACAGTGAACGTTCGCTGCTCGCGGCCATGCGCGGACAGCCCGCTCTGGCGATCGACTTCGCGTACCGAAGCCTGGCCGACGGTTCTGGGCCCGGCTATGACCTCGGGGCGTCCGCGATGCACCTGTCGGCCGTGTCGGTCCTGCTATCACAGGGCCGGTCCGCCGAGGCACGGGAACTGCTGACGGCCGCCCGCGCCAAGGCGCCGACACTGGCGCATCTGCTCGACATCGCCGAAGCCCGGATCGACGTCGCGGTGGGCGAAACCGACCGCGCCACCCGGCGCCTGCACGCGGCCACCCGCGGGCTCGCCGTCGGCACGGACATCGCCTGGGCCGACCTCGCCGACCTCGCGTTGCGGAGGAACGACCGGGTGTCGGCGGAACAGGCGCTCGACGCACTGAACGCTCTCGCCGCCGCGATGCCGACCGGACGGGTGTTGCTGCATCGGCATCTGGTCCGGGCCTGCCTCGGCGAGGAGCCCGCCGGCGAATGCCTCTGGCTGGCCCGCGAACGCGATCAGCCCCTCGAACTGGCCGTCGTCGCCGAACGCCTGGCTAGATCACCCCGGCCCGTACGGCGTACGCGACGGCATGCGGGCGGTTCTTCAGCTTCAGCCGTCCGGTGATGCCCTGGATGATGTGCTTCACGCTGCGTTCCGAGTAGCTGAGCTCACCGGCGATCTCGACGGTGTCCTTGCCCTCGGCCATCAGCCGCAGCACGTCGATCTCCCGCGTGGTGAGCCCGGCGGTGTTGACGCCCATCGGGTCGAGTACCTCACGCTGCAGCCGTTCGACGTGTTTGAGCAGCTCGCCGAGCAGGCTCGGCGGGAGTACCCCGCCGCCGGTGGCCGCCGCGCGGACCGCGTGCGCCAGCCGTTCGCCGGTCGTGGCCGACCGCGGCAGGACCGCCACCACCCGGCATTCGATGGCGGGCACGAGCTCCGCCTCGCTGATCTGGCTCACCACGAGCACCACCGGTTTGCCGTCCTCGGCGGCGAGCCGCCGCAGCCAGAGCACGATCTCCGGCGTCAGGCATTCGGCGGCGAACACCAGCACGTCGGTCTCGGCGCGCCGCTCCCAGTCCCGGATGTCGATCCCCTGCTGCGTGCCCAGCTGGCTGGCCAGGCCCGCCGTGGTGATCGGGTCGGGCGCGTGCACCGCCACGGTGATCTGTCGGGTTTCCGTGTCCACTTCGTCCCCTCCGCTTGTACGCGGCCCCAGTCGGATGGATGGGACACAGTCTGCGAAGGAGCTCTTCACGAATTCTCAACGAGGCGTGAAGGACTTCGTGGCCTGCTGAAACGCCTCGACGTACTTGGGGAGCTCGTCCAGGAGCTCGCGGAGCCTGCCCTCGGGGCCGGTGTAGTCCGGGTCGGCGAGGAGGGCGTAGCCGTAGGCCAGTGTCCGGCGAAGTTCGGCGACGCGGGCTTCCGCCTCGTCGGCGTCGAGGACCAGCCTGCCGTTCTGGGCGAGACTGAGCAGGACATCACCGGCGAACAGCTCCTGATCCTGGCTCACCGGCACAGCATGCACAGCCGCGCATGCCCGCCACCAGCGCCGGACGACACTTTGCCCCTGCGAACGCCCGGGTCTGCCCACTCGTCCGGGGCGCGAAAAACCACATGAACGGACATCCGACAGTCCATGGTTCGGCGAAATCCGGTCATGGCCGCTCAAACCCACACGGTGAGTGTCCGATTGATTGCGAAACCCACATCGGCGCCACTAGGATTTCCGCCGAGCGGGACACTCTTTTCGGCGGTCGGACGCACAGGCGGCAGGTCATGGACGAGGTTTCCTCGCTGACGGTGCGGCTGCTGGGCGGTTCCCCCGCCCGCCACGGCGACGGCGAGATCGCGCTGGGTCCTGCCCAGCGGCAGGCGGTGTTCGCCACGCTCGCGCTGCACGCCGGCGAGTTCGTCTCCCGCCGGGAGATCATCGACGCCGTCTGGGGCGAGCGGCCGCCGGACAGCGCCACCGGCATCGTGTACAACTACGTCTCGGCGTTGCGCCGCGCGCTGGAGCCGGTCGGCGAACCGCTCGTCGCGAGCCGCGCGGGCTACCGCCTCGACCTGCCGAAGCAGCAGGTCGACGTCCACGTCTTCGAAGCCGAGCTGGACCGCGCCCGCGCGCATCGGCTCGACGGCGCGCACCAGCGGGAGCTGGAGTCGCTGCGGTCCGCGCTCGGGCAGTGGCGGGGCTCCGCGCTCGACGGGATCCCCGGACCGTTCGCCGAGACCGAGCGTGCCCGGCTGAACGAACTGCGCCTGAGCGCGCTCGAACGCCAGGCCGAGGTCGCACTGCGGCTCGGCGAGCACCGTGAACTCGTGGACGAGCTCGCCGTGCTGGTCGAGCGCCATCCGCTGCGCGAAGGCCTGCACCGCATGCTGATCACCGCCCTGTTCCGGGCCGGGAGGCGGGCCGAGGCCCTGGCCGCGTTCGACCGCGCCCGCGAGACGATCATCGAGCGGTCCGGCCTCGAACCCGGCCCGGAGCTGCTGGACCTGAGGCAACGGATCCTGGACGACGATCCCTCACTGCACCCCCGGGACCGGACGCGCGCCGTACCCGGGCGGCCGTCCGTTTTCGTCGGCCGGGAGTTCGAGCTCGGCAGGCTGCGACGGCACCTGTCCGCCCTGCTGGACGAAGGTCGCGGCGGGACGGTCTGGCTCGACGGCGAAGCGGGCGGCGGCAAGAGCGCGTTCCTGGCCGAGGCGCTGGCCACGGCCGGCGACCGGACGCGCTGGGTCGAGGCCGACGAGCTGAGCGCCGCGGTTCCGATGAGCCTCATCGCCGACTGCCTCGGCGGCGAGGCACTCGACGATCTCGGCAAAACGGTCACCGGGCTGTGCGAAGCCGGGCCCCAGGTGCTCGTCTTCGAAGATCTGCACTGGGCCGACGAGGAAAGCCTGCTCGCCTGGCAGCGGCTGCACCGGCTCACCGCGCACCTGCCGCTGCTGCTGATCGGCTCGGCGCGCCCGCTCCCCCGGCGCCGTACGCTCGACCTCCTCCGCTCGGAGTTCGACGGCGAGATCGTCCCGCTGCCGCCGTTCGACGGCCCGGCCGTCGCCGCGCTCGCCGAAGAGACCCTGGCCAGGGATCCGGGCGAGGACTTCCTCCGGTTCGCCGCCGAGTACACCGCCGGGAACGCCGCCTATCTGCGCGAGCTGTTCGCCGGGTTCGCCGAAGGCCACGAGCCGGGCACCGCGCCGCACAGCAGGCTCGCCGCCGTGGTGGAGGACCATCTCGCCACGCTTTCCGTGCCGGGCAAGCGAACGCTGAATTCCGCCGCGTTGCTCGGCTCGTCGTTCACCGTCGCGGACCTGGCGGGGATCACCGGCCGCGAATCGCGATCGCTCACCGGAGCGGTCGAAGAGGCACTCACCGCGCACGTGCTCGAAGCCGACGGAGAACGTCTGCGGTTCCGCGTCCCGCTCGTTCGAGCGGTGTTCGCCGCGAGCACCCCGCCCGCCATCCGCGCCGTGCTGCACCAGGAGATCGCCACGACCATGGCGGACTCCGGCGCACCCGCGGATCGTGTCGCCGAGCAGCTGCTCCAGGCAGGCGACGAGCTGACCGCGCCCTGGATCCCCCGCTGGGTGCTCGACAACGTCCGCGCGCTGTCCGCCGGGCCCGCCGTCGAGCTGCTCAATGTGCTTTCCCACCAACGGAATCTCACCGAGGAGCAGCACCAGGAGCTGACCGGCGAACTCGCCGCGCTGCTGCTGCCCGAAACGGACGCCGCGCCCGCCTGGCCCACCCAGCCCTGGTGCACGCCGCTGCACGCACTCGCCCGGGTGCGCAACCCGAGCGCACCGAGGACGTCCTAAACTTCGGGGACACACACCAGTGATCCGGCCACTTTCGATGTATGACGAGAAATGGAGCCGGCGTGACGAACGGGCTGCGCGTCGAGCTGCTCGGGCCGCCTCGTGCCTGGCTCGACGACGTCGAGCTGAAGCTCGGGCCCGCCCGCCAGCGCGCGGTCTTCGCCACCCTGGCGACGCGGCGCGGCCAGGCGATCTCCCTCGGCGAACTGATCTCGGACGTCTGGGGCGGCTCGGCGCCGGCCAGCGCCACCGGCAGTGTCCACACCTACGTCTCCGGCCTGCGCGGGGCGATCCGCAAGGCGGGCGGGGACGCGCACGAAATACTGCCTTCGTCCGGATCGAGCTACACCCTGCGCCTCGACGGTGAAGCGCTCGACGTCCACCGGTTCGAAAAGGACGTCGCGGCCGCCAAGGCGGCACCCGCCGATCAGCGGGGCACGGCCGCGCGGCTCACCTCCGCGCTCGGTCTCTGGCGCGGCGAGGCCTACTCCGGTGTGCCCGGCCCGTTCGCCGAAGCGGAACGCGTCCGGCTCGCCGAACTCCAGCTCACCGCCGCCGAACTGCGCGCCACCGCCTTGCTCGGCACCGGTGACCATCGTGAAGTGGTGGCCGAGCTGACCGCGCTGGTGCAGCGGCATCCGTTGCGCGAGTCCCTGCACGAGACGCTCATGCGCGCCCTGCACGCCAGCGGACGCCCGATCGAAGCACTCGGCGCGTACCGCGAGGCCAGGCGGATCCTCCGCGACGAACTCGGCGTCGAACCCGGTGCCCCGCTGCGGGAGCTGCATCAGCGCATCCTCGACGGCAGCGAAAAGCCCGTCACGGCACCGAAACCTGCCCCGCTCCGCATCGTGCCGCCGCCGGTGGCCAAGGCGATCGAACGCGGCGGCCATGGTCGTCTGCCGGGCCGGACCAGGCAGGTCGAGCGGCTGGAGGGCTTCGTCACCGACGTGCTCGCGGGCCGCGGGCGCCCGGTCTGGCTCGAAGGCGAACCGGGTATCGGCAAATCGGAACTGCTGATCGCCGGGCTGGCCGGTGCCGCGGCGCGCGGCTGCCAGCTCGCCTGGACCGCGGCCGACGAGCTGCAGCAACGGTTCCCGCTGCAGGTGATCATGGAATGCCTCGGCGTGCACCACGGCGCGGCGGATCCGGCCAAGGCCAAGCTGGCGGGCGAGCTGCACGCCGAACCCGCGCACGGGAACTGGGGCCCCACCGACCCGATCCTGTCCACTGTGGACAAACTGCTGACGCTCGTCGACGAGACCTGCGCGGCGGGCCCGCTGGTGCTGGTGATCGACGACCTCCACTGGGCCGACGAGGCCAGTGTGCTGCTGTGGCAGCGGCTGGCCGCCGCCACCCGCCAGCTGCCGTTGCTGCTGGTCGCCGCCACGCGCACCGGGCACGGCCGCCGGGATCTGGCCCAGCTGCGTCGCGGGGTCGAAGCGAGGGGCGGTGAGATCATGCCGGTCGAGGTGCTGACCGACGACGACATCGCCGCCGTGTTCGAGGTGATCCTCGCGGCGAAGCTCGGGCCGAGCCTGCGCCCGCTGGTCCGGCGCGCGGCCGGGAATCCGCTCTACGCCAGGGAAGTCGCGCACGACCTGGTGCGGACGGGCGCGGTGCGGATCACGGCGGGCGTGGCCGAGGTGACGCTGGACGGCACCGAGAACGCGCCGCGGTCGCTGCTGGCGGCGGTGGCCAGGACGTTGGAGACCCTCGACCCGGCCACGACCGAGATCCTGCGCACCGCGTCGCTGCTGGGCGCGGAGTTCGCCGTCGAGGACATCGCCACGCTGGCGGGCAGGAGCCCGCTGGAGGTGTTGCAGGAGCTGGAGCCCGCCACCACCGCGGGCGTCATCGAGTACGCCGGCGACAAACTCGCCTTCCACCATCCGTTCCAGCGCCAGGCGCTCTACGGCGCCATCGACGAACCGGCCCGCGCCGCTTTGCACCGGCGCGCCGCCGAATCGCTCGCGCGGGCGGGCGCGCCGGTCAAACGGGTCGCCGAGCAGCTGGCGGCCGGGCCGGTGCCGTTCGACCCGTGGCTGGCGGGCTGGCTCACCGCCAACCACGTCGCGGTGTCCAACCGTGCCCCGCATATCGCGGCCGACCTGCTCCGCGGCGCGCTCGACAGCACGGTGCCCACCCGTGAGCAACGGGAGACGCTGATCGCCGCGCTGGTGCGCGTGCTGTTCCGGCTCGAACAGACTCCCGAGGCCGAAGCCGAGGAGGCCGTGAAGACCGTCGTGGACAAGGCGGATCTGGCGCAGATGCGGCATTTCCTGGCCGCGCTGCGCTACCGCCGGGGCGACACGCCCGGCGCCATCGAGGCGCTCGGCGACACCGCGGACGACCCGTCGATGCCGGAACTGTGGCGCACCAGCACCCGGACGCTGCTCGCCAACTTCCGCCGTGGAGACCTGTCCGATCTCGACGAGACGGAACGGATCGCGCGGGGCCTGCACGCCGAGGCGGCCGAAGCGGGTGAGCGCTATCCCGCCGCGCACGCGCAGCAGACGTTGTGGCTCGTGCACTCGATCCGCCGGGAGCACGACCGGGCGCTGACCGCGATCGACGCCGCGCTGGAGACCGCCGGCCAGGAGGCCGACCTGGCGACGCTGCGGTTCGATCTGCTCGACAACCGGCTCTTCACCCTGCAGAACCTCGACCGGCTCGAAGAGGCCGATGCCACGCTGCACGCCGGGTACGAGACCGCGGCGCGGCACGGCCTGCCGACCGGTCCGCAGGTCTCGGCGGCCGTGCACTACTACTGGACCGGGCGCTGGGACGAGGCGCTGGCCGAACTGGACTCGGTCACCGAGGACGGCCCGGCGATCACCTTCTACGGCGTGCGCGAGCCGGGTGCCGCCGCCCTGTTGCTGCACGGGGTCGCCGCCCTCATCGCGGGGCATCGCGACGAACGCGTCGCCGTCCGCGCCCATCTGGAAGCGGCCGAGGCGCACTCGCCGTCGAACTCGTCCGAACGCGAAAGCTGCGACTTCTACCTGGCGGCACAGGCGATGGCCGCCGAACAACGCGGCGGACTCGACGACGCGCTGCGCCTGTTCGCGCCGGTGCTGCGTCCCGACTACGCCCGGATGATGCTGCGCCACCAATGGCTTCCCGACGTCGTCCGCGTCGCGCTCGCCGCCGGGAACGACGCCGTCGCGCAGGAAGCGCTCGCCGTTTGCGCCGAGGAGGCGAGCCAGGAGACCGTGCCCGCCAGGGCGACCGCCGCCGCCCTGCGGTGCCGGGCGCTGATCGACGGCGATCCCGAAGGTATGCGGGCCGCGGCCGATCACTACCGCGAGGTCCGTCGCCCCATCGAACTCGCGGCCGCCCTGGAAGACGCCGCCGAACTGCTCGGCCGCGCCGGGTACCTCGAAGCCGCCACCCGCTCGCTCACCGAGGCGTGCGAAGTGCTCGGGCCGGTCGGCGCCACCTGGAGCATCCGCCGCGCGGAAAGCAGGCTGCGTCGCTACGGCGTCGTGAGCCGCGCGCAACGGGGTCCCCGGCACAGCGGGGCGCTGTCGCCGCTGGAACTGCGGGTCGCTCAGCTGGTGGCGGCGAAACTGTCCAACCCGGAGATCGCCGCGGAGCTGAGCCTTCCCAGGAGGACGGTGCAGTCGCTGGTGTCCAGGGTGCTGACCAAACTGCACGCCGATTCCCGGCTGACCGTCGGCGACCAGCTGCCGAGACGACTCGCGTGACCGCACGACCGAGGAGAACCATGACCCGCGTACTGGCCGGATTGACGGCCCTCGTGCTGCTGCTCAGCGGCTGTTCGGGCACGCCGGAAGCCGGTGGCCCGATCAAGCTGACCGTCGCCACCTTCGGCGAGTTCGGGTACGAAAAACTCTTCGACGACTACGAAAAGGCCCATCCGGGCATCACCGTCGAGGGCCGGGTCGCCGATTTCGAGACGCATCACCGGCAGCTCGCCACCGGGCTCGGCGCCGGACGCGGCAGTGCCGACGTGGTGGCGATCGAGGAGCAGTATCTTCCCAAGTTCCGCCAGTCCACGGACAAGTTCAGCGATCTGTCCGAGTTCGGCGCGCAAGGCCTCCGCGAGCAGTGGCCTGCCTGGAAATGGGACCAGGGCACGGCCGAGGGCGGGAAGTTCGTGATGGGCCTCGGCACCGACATGGGCAGCCTGGCGCTCTGCTACCGCCGTGACCTGTTCGCGAACGCCGGCCTGCCGACCGACCGCGACCAGGTGGCCGCGCTGTGGCCGACTTGGGAGAAGTTCGCGGAAACCGGGGAACGGTTCAGCGCGAAGGCGCCGGACGACGTCAAGTTCGCCGATTCGGCGGGCACGGTCTACACGGCGATGCTCAACCAGGCGCAGGAGAACTACTTCTCCAAGGACGACAAGTTCATCGCCGACACGAATCCCAACGTGCGCAAGGCCTTCGAACTCGCGGGCGGGATGGCGCTGAAGAAGGAGACCGCGGCGGTCACCACCTTCACGCAGCCGTGGACGGTGGCGATCAAGCAGAGCCGGTTCGCCGCCATCACCTGTCCTGCCTGGATGCTCACGCAGATCGAGGAGGCGGGCGGCCCGGAGCTGGCCGGAAAATGGGACGTCACCTCCGTTCCGGGCAAGGCGGGCAACTGGGGCGGCTCGTTCCTGACCGTCCCGAAACAGGGCGCGCACCGCAAGGAGGCCTACGACCTCGCCGTCTGGCTCACCGCGCCCGAACAGCAGAAACGGATCTTCCTGGAGAGCGGGTTGCTGCCGAGCGCGCTGGGCGCCTACCAGGACAGCGCGGTGCTTTCCCACACCAGCCCGTATTTCAGCGGTGCGCCGATCGGCAAGATCTTCGCCGCGTCCGCCGAGGCCTTGCGGCCGAACTACCGCGGGCTGCGCGACGGCGAGGTGCGGCCGGTGTACGGGCACGCGCTCGGCCGCGTCGAAGAGGGGAAGCAGTCGCTCGACGAGGCCTGGAACCAGGCCGCCACCGAAGGCCGCGCCGCGGCCGCCAACTGAGCGGGGACGGCGTGACACGCGCGTTTCCGGCCGGATTCCGGTGGGGCACGGCCACGGCGGCGTACCAGATCGAGGGCTCGACGACGGCGGACGGCCGTGGACCGTCCATTTGGGACACCTTCACCGCGAGACCCGGCCTGGCCACCGGTGACCCGGCTTGTGACCACTACCGGCGTTACCGCGAGGACATCGGCCTGCTGAGCGAACTCGGCATACCGTATTACCGGTTCTCCGTCGCGTGGTCGCGGGTCATGCCGGACGGCCGCGCGGTCGAGCCACGCGGGCTCGCCTTCTACGATCGTCTTGTCGACACGTTGCTGGAACACGGGATCACCCCGATGGTGACGCTCTACCACTGGGACCTCCCGGAGGCGCTGCAAGCGGAAGGCGGCTGGCCGAACCGTGCGCTCGCGGATCTTTTCGCGGACTATGCGCTGACCGTCCACAAAGTACTCGGTGACCGGGTGCGGCAGTGGACCACGATCAACGAGCCGTTCTGCGCCGCCTTCATCGGCTACGGCAACGGCGATCACGCGCCAGGCATCCGGGATGAGGGTGCGGCTTTGGTGGCCGGGCACAACCTCCTCCTGGCGCACGGCAAGGCCACGCAGGCGTTGCGGACTGGTGGCGGCGAGCAGGAACTGTCCATCGTGCTCAACTTCGCCCCGGTGCTGACCGATGTCGACGACGCCGCGCACCGCGAAGCCGCGCGCAAATTCGACTTCCTACACAACAGATTCTTCCTCGATCCTTTGCTGGGCCGCGGCTATCCGCCTGAGCTTCAGGCGGATCTGGCGCATCTCGGCACCTTGGAACCGGCGATCGCCGACGGTGATCTGGAGCTCATCGCGCAGCCGCTGGACGTCCTGGGCGTCAACTACTACGCGCCCGCCCGCGCTGTCCCGCTCGAAGATCCGGAGGCCGACAGCAACTGCCCCCTGCCGGGCCTGCGCGGAATGGACGTCCAACCGCCCCGCGGCGAACTGACCTCGCTCGGCTGGGAGCAGCGGCCGGAGTGCTTCACCGAACTTTTGCTGTGGCTGCACGAACATTGCGATGGCCTACCGCTGGTGATCGCCGAGAACGGCGCGGCCTTCGAAGACGAGGTCGTCGAAGGCCGCGTACACGACGAGAAGCGCGTACGGTACTTCGCCGACCACCTCGCCGCCGTGCACGACGCGATCGAGCGCGGTGCCGACGTCCGCGGCTACATGGCCTGGTCGCTGCTGGACAACTTCGAGTGGGCCATGGGGTACACGCAGCGGTTCGGTCTTGTGCACGTCGACTTCGAGACCCAGGAGCGAGTACTCAAGGACAGTGCCCTGTTCTACGCGGATGTGGTGGCGCGCAACGGTTTTTAGCGACTGTCGGAAACTGTCGGTGGTCGGTTGTACGTTCTGGGTGTGGACACACTCAACGCCACTGTGGCGCTTTTGAAGGAAATCACGTCGTCGGATGTTCTTCGGGAGGTTAATGCTTCGCTGGATTCGTTGGGGGACAACGATGCTCTGGATGCCGCTGTCGCGGCGTCGGAGGGGATCGCGCGGTTGGAGGCTGTCCGGTTCCGCGCGTTGGGGCGGTTGAGTCGTCTTCGTGGCGGTGTGGGCAGTGTGGTGCAGGAGGTCGCGTTCGCTCTGTCCGTTGTGGACGGACACGCCGCCGGACTGGTCTCCACGGCCGAGGCGTTGACCACCCGCCTGCCCCGCACCCTCGGGCTGCTGGACGCCGGGAAGGTGGGCGGATATGGGGCGATGAAAGTCGCCACAGCCACCGCCTGGCTGTCCGACGACGACGCCCGCGCCGTGGACGCGGTCCTGGAAGACCGGATACCGGACAAGAATTCCGATCAGATCCGGAAGGCGGCGAATCACGCGGCGATGATGGCCGACCGTGACGGTGCCTCCCGCCGTGCCGAGCGGAATCGTGGCGGGCGTCGCCTATCGATCCGGCAGGGTGACACCGGGGTGGCCTCCATCGAGGTCGAAGACGGGCCCGTCGAGAAAGTCGCCGCCGCCTACACCCGGATCGACCGTGAGGCGCGGGCGCTGCGGGCTGGCGGGGAGACCCGGACCCTGGATCAGTTGCGGGCGGATGTCGCTCTTGATCTTCTGCTGGGTGGTCAGGGTGGGAAGAGTGAACGGTCGGAGGTGTTTCTCTACATGGATCTCAACACCTATCTGGGGTTGAACGATGATCCCGCCGAGATGGCCGGACACGGGCACATCCCCGCGTCGTTGGCCCGGCACATCGCCAGCGGCCCGAACACGGTGTTGCGGCGGATCATCACCGACCCACTCTCGGGGCAAGTCCTCGACCTCGGCCGGGACCGCTACCGACCCACCGCCGGGCTCGACGAATTCGTCCGAGTCCGAGACAGAGAATGCCGAAGACCCGGCTGCCACCGCGTCGCCCAAGCCTGCGACCTCGACCACTCACTGCCCTGGCAGTTCGGTGGCCACACCGCGGATACCGAGCTGATCGATCTGTGCCGCCGCGACCACCGGTTGAAAGACGAACCCGGCTGGAACTACCGCCTCGCCTCCGATGGGACCCTCACCATCACCACACCCACGGGACGGAGTTACGACAGTTCGCCTCCGCCACTGCACGAACCCCGCGACGAGGAACCACCACCGTTCTGAACCGTCGCCGGAAAACGGCAATGATCCCGGATCTCCCCACAAATGCTGTAAGACGCCGCGGCCCTGCTCGAGCCCCATCGGCCCTCGTCGCCGAAAACGACGACAGCACCGAGTGCCTGACCGACGCTGGCCAAGCTGCCGAAAGATGGCCACAGCACGGGCCGGCACCTCCACGCACCGACATCGCCGAAAAACGACCACGACACCGCGAACCCCAGCCGCGTCCCCTTCACGAGCCATCACCGAAAAGCGACGACATCCACACGACGCCCAACCGAGCCCCCGGAAAGCACCCACACAACGCAACGCCCCCCTACGACCCCCGTCGCCGAACGACGACAACACCGAGTACGCGACCGGCACTCGCCAGGTTGCCGAAAAACGGCCACGGGTCAGCACTTCCACGCACCGAATGGCTCCCCCGTTCTCGACATCGCCGAAAAACGACCACGGCACCGCGAACCCGACCACGTCCCTTTCACGAGCCGTCACCGAAAAACGACTACATCCACACGACGCCCAACCGAGCCCCCGGAAAGCACCCCGCACAACGCAACGCCCCCTACCACCCCCGTCGCCGAACGACGACAACACCAAGTACGCGACCGGCACTCGCCAGGTTGCCAAAAAACGGCCACGGGTCAGCACTTCCACGCACCGAATGGCTCCCCCGTTCTCGACATCACCGAAAAACGACCACAGCACCGCGAAACCCGACCGCGCCCTCTTCACGAGCCATCACCGAAAAGCGACGACAGCACCGAGCGCGGCCGAGTTGCCGAAATACGGCAATAGCCCAGTCTGGAGTCCACTCGCCGCACCACCCGCATCGCCGAAAGCCGCCAAGACGGATGAACCCCAGCCGTCGCCGAAAACCGGCAACACCCGAGCCCCCAAAGCTCACCCCCGCGGAGCACCCCGCATAACCCCGTCAACCACCTTCCTGGCCAGCACGATGAACAGCACGACCACAGGCAGCACCCCGATAGTCGCCGCGGTGAGCATCAGCGAGTAGTCCGTGAAGTACCCACTCGCCAGCCGCGACAACGCCACCTGGACGGTCGGATGCGCGTTGGGGTCGAGCACGATCAACGGCCAGAAGAAGTCGTTCCACGCGGTCATGAACGTCAGCATCCCGAGCACCGCGGCCTGAGGGCGGATGGCGGGCATGGCGACGTTCCAGAACAGGCGCACCGTCGAGCAACCGTCGACGCGTCCGGCGTCCAGCAGTTCGCCCGGGATCGCCTCCTCGCACGCCTGCCGCATCCAGAACACGCTGAACGCGCCGACCAGTCCCGGCACGATCACCGCCTCCAGCCGTCCGTACCAGCCGAGTTCACCTACGACCAGGTACAGCGGGATGACGCCGAGCTGGGCGGGCACCATGGCGGTGCCGATGACCACCAGGAACAGCGAGTCGCGACCGGGGAACCGCAGCCGCGCGAAGGCGAAGCCGGCCATACTGGAGAGCAGCACGTTCGAAACGGTCACTGTGCCGGCGACGATCAGCGAGTTCTGCATCGCCAGCCAGAAGTCGACGGTCCCGAAGACCCGCTCGACGTTCTCGATCAGGTTGCCGCCGGGCACCAGCGGCGGGGTCGTCTCCCCGAGGGCGGAATTGTCCTTCGAGGACACCACGAACGACCAGTACAACGGGAAGATCGACGCGACGACGACGGCGAGCAGCAGCCCGTAGACGACGAAACCGGTCCGTTCCCTCGCCGCCACGGTCACTCACCGCCCCGCATCCGGCGCACGAGCGAGAAGTTGACCAGCGCGAACACCGCCGAGAACAGGAACAGCAACCAGGCGATGGCCGCCGCGTATCCGGCGTCGAACTCGCCGAATCCCTTCTCGTACAAGTACATGGCCAGCGTCTGGAACTGCCGGTCGGCGCCACCGGTGCCGTTGACGCCGGTCTCGTCGAGCAGCTGCGGCTCGGCGAACAGCTGCAACCCGCCGATGGTCGAGACGACGACGGTGAAGGCGATCGTCGGGCGGATCGCGGGCACGGTGATCGACCAGAAGCTCCGCCAGCGCGTGGCGCCGTCGAGCATCGCCGCGTCGTAACGCTCCTGCGGAACGGACTGCATGGCCGCCAGATAGAGCAGCGCGTTGTAGCCGGTCCAGCGCCACATCACCATCGCGCTCACCGCGACATGCGACGCGAACCGGTCCGACCGCCACTCCACCGGATCGAGCCCCACCAGGCCCAGCGCCCAGTTGACGACGCCGTAGTCCTCCGCGAACAGCTGGCTGAACACCAGCGCCACCGCGACCACCGAGACGACGTTGGGCAACAGCACACTCGCCCGCCACAGGGTCCGCGCCCGCAAGGGACGGTCGAGCAGCGCGGCGAGCCCGAGCGCGGCGAACAGTTGCGGGACGGTCGAAAGAACGAAGATGCTGACGGTGTTGAAGAGCGCGTTGTAGAAATGCGGATCCTGGAGCAGGACGGCGAAGTTGCCGAGCCCGGCGAACCCGGTGTCGCCGTTGACCAGATGCCAGTGGTGCAGCGCCACCCAGGCGGTGTAGAGCAGCGGGAAAAGACCGAACACGCCGAAGAGGACGTAGAACGGCGCTGTCATCAGGTATCCGGCGAGCCGCTCGCCCGTACGCTTCAAACGATGATCACCTTGACGCCTGCCCGGCCGATCTCGTCGAGCTCCCGCGGTTCGGCACCGCGGTCGGTGATCAGGGTGTCGACATCGCAGAGGCCCCCGAACCGGGCGAAGTGGTCGTCACCGATCTTGGTGTGATCGGCCAGCAGCACCGTCCGCCGCGCGGACGCGATGGCCGCGCGCTTCACCATCGCCTCGGCGGTGTCCGGGGTGGTGAGCCCCCGCTCGACGGAAAGGCCGCTGGTACTGAGGAAAGCGACGTCGACGAAGGTGTCCTTGAGCGCGTCGAGCGCCCAGCCGTCGACCGAGGCCATGGTGTGGCCGCGCAGCCTTCCGCCGACCAGCATCAGCGTGACGCCGGGCCGGTTCGCGAGCGCGCACGCGTTCGGCAGCGAAGGGGTGACCACGGTCAGTTCACGATCCGCGGGTACGAGGTTCGCCAGCCGCCCCACCGTGGTGCCCGCGTCCAGCAGGATCGCGCCCCCGTCGGGGATCTGCTCCAGCGCGGCGGCGGCGATTCGGTCCTTCTCCGCGGTCATCACCGCGTCACGGGCGTCGAGGCCCGGCTCGATGCCCCGCCGTTCGACGGGAATCGCGCCGCCGTGCACCCGCCGCACCACTCCGCTGCGTTCCAGCGCCGTCAGATCACGGCGGACGGTCTCGCTGGTGATCTCGAAAGCCGCCGCGAGCGTCGCCACGTCGACCCGGCCGTTCCGCCTGGCCTGCTTGAGGATGGCGCGCTGCCGCTCTTCGGCGTACAACGGTCACCTCCTGCCATGGCGGATGCGCGGTCATGGCGACAATAGTTGGTTTCTCGCCGGTCCGACAACGGAACCCCCTCTGTCCATTGAGGACACATCACCGATCGGCGACCGTTGCCCGAAACTACGACAGGACTGCCCGTTTGGCCGCCAGGAAAGCGCGTTCCGTCTCGTTGGTGGCCAAGGTGATCGCCTCGTCGTAGGCGGCGACGGCTTCCGCGGTCCGGCCGAGACGGGACAGCAGATTCGCCCGCGTGGCGGGCAGATGGTGATAGCCCGGCAGGTCCAGCTCCTCGATCCCGGCCAGCGCCGCCGCCGGGCCGTGCACCTCCGCGACGGCGACCGCGCGGTTGAGCGCGACGACCGGCGACGGGGCGAGCCGCCACAGCTGGTCGTAGAGCGCCAGCACCTGCGTCCAATCGGTCGATTCGCCGTCCGTGTGCACGGCGTTGATCGCGGCCTGCACTTGATACGGACCGGGCCGGCCGAGCCGCAGACAGCGCCGCACCAGCTCGTGGCCTTCGGCGATCAGCTCCCGGTTCCACAACGACCGGTCCTGGTCTGCGAGCACGACCAGCTCACCGGAAGGCCCCACCCGCGCCGGCCGCCTGGCTTCGGTGAGCAGGAGCAGCGCCAGCAGCCCGGTCACCTCCGGCTCGCCGGGCATCAGCTCGGCGAGCGCCCTCGCGAGCCGGATCGCCTCCAGGCAGAGGTCCGTCCGCAGCAGCTCACCGGACGTGGACGTGTACCCCTCGTTGAACACCAGGTAGAGCACGGTGAGGACGGAGTCCAGCCGCTCGGGGAGTTCGCCGTCCCCCGGCACCCGGTACGGGATGCCCGCGTCGCGGATCTTCTTCTTCGCGCGGACGATCCGCTGGGAGACGGTCGTTTCCGGGACGAGGTACGCCCGCGCGATCTCCCCCACCTCGAGTCCACCGAGCAGGCGCAGGGTGAGTGCCGCCCGCGCGGGCGGTGAAAGCGCCGGATGGCAGCAGGTGAAGATCATGCGGAGCTGGTCGTCGCGTACGGGCCCCGTCTCCCCCGGCTCCTCCGGTGCGTGCAGGAGCAACGCCTGGGCGTGGCGTGCCTCGCGGGTGGATTCCCGGCGCAGGCGGTCGATCGCGCGGTTGCGAGCGGTGGTCACGATCCACGCGCCCGGGTTGGGCGGCGTCTTCTCCCACTTCTCGACCGCCGTCGCGAACGCGTCCTGAACGGCCTCCTCGGCGAGCGAGATGTCGCCGAGGAGGCGCGTCAGGGTGGCCACGCACCGGCCGTATTCCGCCCGGTAGATCCCGTCGAAGTCCATCACTGCCGCGACGACGGGTCGCCGAAGGGCCGCACTTCGATCGGCTGCCCGCAAGCCAGCGCGCATTTCCGCGCCCAGGCCAGCGCCTGGTCGAGGTCCTCGACCTGGATCACCCAGAACCCGCCGAGCTGTTCCTTCGTCTCGGCGAACGGGCCGTCGGTGATCGTGGTCGTGCCGCCCGCGGGCCGGACGACCGTGGAGACGTCCGAATGCTCGAGCCCGCCGACGAAGACCCACGACCCGGCGGCCTTCATCTCGTCGGTGACCTCGCCCGTCCTGGCGAGCATGGCCCGGACCTCGTCCTCGGGCGCGTCCCGCTCGCTTTCGTCGAGCTGGACGGCGAGCAGGTACTGCCTCATCGCGGACTCCCTCGATCGCTGAGGGCGGAAATCATTCCACGGTGACGGACTTCGCGAGGTTCCGGGGCTTGTCGATGTCGTGCCCGAGGATCAGTGCGGCGTGGTAGGCCAGCAGCTGCAGCGGGATCGTGAGCAGGATCGGGTCGAGCTCCGGCTCCGAACGCGGCACCACGAACCGCGGCACGTCGAGATCGCCGAAGTCCACGTCGTCGTGCGTGATCGCCAGGACCTGCCCCTTGCGCGCCTTGATCTGCTGCATCGCGGCCAGGTTGCGGTCGGCGAGGTCGTCGGAGGGCACGATCGCGACCGTCGGCAGCTCCTCGTCGATCAGCGCGAGCGGGCCGTGCTTGAGTTCCGAGGTCTGGTAGGCCTCCGCGTGCCGGTACGAGATCTCCTTGAACTTCTGCGCGCCCTCCCGCGCCACCGGGAAGCCCCGGACCCGGCCGATGAAGAACAGGCTGCGCGCGTCGGCACAGATCTTGGCGTGCTCCGCGATCTGGGACTCGGCCTCGACGATGGCGGCGACCTGCTTCGGCAGCGCCCGCAACGCCGCGACGATGCGCTGTCCGTCCGCGTTGGACAGGTCGCGGACGCGGCCGAGGGCCAGCGCGATCATCGCGAAGCCGACGGCCATGTTGGTGAGCGCCTTGGTCGAAGCGACCGCGATCTCCGGGCCGGCGTGCAGGTACAGGCCGCCGTCGCAGGCCCGCGCGATCGTCGAGCCGACGACGTTCACGAGGCCGACCACCCGGCCGCCCTTGCGCTTGACCTCTTCGACGGCGAACGCGGTGTCCGCGGTCTCGCCGGACTGGCTGACCGCGATGTAGAGGGTGTCCGCTTCGATGATCGGGTTGCGGTAGCGGAACTCCGACGCCGCCTCCGCGTCGGCCGGGACCCGCGCCAGGTCCTCGATCATGGTGGCGCCGATCTGGCCCGCGTAGTACGCCGAGCCGCAGCCGAGGATCTTCACGCGCGCGAAACCGCGCAGATCACGGGGAGTCAGGTTCAGACCGTCCAAACGGGACACTCCGAACCGGTCGTCGAGACGGCCCCGGATCATCCGCTCCAGGCATTCCGGCTGCTCCTGGATCTCCTTGTACATGTAGTGCTGGTGGCCGCCGAGGTCGAGGTCGTCGGCCTGGATGTCGATCGCGGTCGCGGCCTTGCCGGTGTCGCTCTCGTCGACGGTGAAGGTGCGGTAGCCGGTGGCCGAGACGCTGGCGAACTCGCCGTCGTCGAGGTGCACCACCTGCGAGGTGTGCCGGACCAGCGCGGACAGGTCGCTGGCGACGAACATCTCCCGGTCGCCCACGCCGATGATCAGCGGCGAACCGTTCCGCGCGACCACCACGCGATCGGGGTGCCCGGTGTCGGTCACGGCGATCGCGTAGGTGCCGGTGACGCGGGAGACGGCCTCGACGACCGCGTCTTCCAGCGTCTTCGCGCCCGACCGCGCGATCAGGTGGGCGAGCACCTCGGTGTCGGTCTCCGACGACAGCGTCACCCCTGCCTGGGTGAGCTGCTCCCGCAGCGCGTCGGCGTTGTCGATGATCCCGTTGTGCACCACGGAGATCCGGCCGTCTTCGGAGACGTGCGGATGGGCGTTCGCCTCGGTCGCGGGACCGTGCGTCGCCCACCGCGTGTGCCCGATGCCGACCTTGCCCGCGAGCCGCTTGGGCAGCGCGGCCGTCAGGTTCCGCACCCGCCCCACGATCCGGTGCACCTGGGCGCCCTTACCGCCGAGGACGGAGATCCCGGCCGAGTCGTAGCCGCGGTACTCCAGCCGCGTCAGCCCCTCGATCAGGATCGGAGCGGCGTTCTGGCCGCCGATGTAGCCGACGATTCCGCACATGACGAGTCAACCTCACAAAGAAAACGGACGGGCGTGGTCCGTCAGCCGTAGACGATGCGGCGCAGTTGCCGCTCGGACAGGTCGGGAGGCGCGACGAGACGGCGGCTCAGCTCGCCGGCGATCAGGGGGAAGATCTCGGGGTTCTTCCTGCCCTCCGCCTGCAACTGGGCATGCCTCGACCGGACGTACTGCTCGGCGGGCTGCCGATAGAACGCCAGGACGTCCTCGACGACACGGGCGGCGATGGCCGTCGACAAACCTGTCGACAAGGCCACCTGCTCGACGATGTCCGCGTCCTCCACGGAGCTCATCATGCACATCCGGCTTCCGAAACGCCAGTTCTTGCCCGAAATCGGGCAAGAACTGGGTTTCAACGGCCGCGGATCGCTTGCACCAGCCCGGTGACCAGTTCTGCCCGCTCCGCCATCGACTCGACCAGCAGGTATTCGTGATCGGCGTGGGCGCCGCCGCCGACGGCGCCGAGCCCGTCGAGGGTCGGGACGCCGATCGCGGCCGTGAGGTTGCCGTCACTCCCGCCGCCGACGGCCACCCCGGCGACCCCGGGCAGGAGCCGTTCCGCGACGGCGAAGAGGTCCGCGGCGGCCGACTCGGGCATCGGCGGCCGGTGGATCCCGCCCCGCACCTCGACTTTCGCCCCTTCGAGACGCGGGGTGAGCGCGGCGAATCCGGCTTCGACCCGTGTCTTCTCTTCGGCGGATTCGACCCGGACGTCGACCACGACGGTCGCGGACGCGGGCACGACGTTGCTCGCCGTTCCCGCCGAGGCGACCGTCGGGGTGACGCTGGTCCCGGCCTCCGGCCGATCGAGCGCGGCGATCGCCAGCACCTGATGCGCGGCTTCGGTCAGCGCGTTCACTCCCGACTCGGGTTCGAGTCCGGCGTGCGACGCCCGGCCGGTGATGACGACCTCGAACGTGCCGCAGCCCTTGCGGCCGATCTTGAGACCGCCGCCGTCGGCCGCGCCTTCGAAGACGAGCACCGCGCCGCACGCGCGGGCGCGTTCTTCGATGAGCGCCCGGGATTCGTGCGAGCCCGTTTCCTCGTCGGCCGTCACGAGGATCTCGACCCCGGACGGATCGCCGAGTGCGGCCAGACCGTGGATCGCCTGCACCAGCCCGCCGAGCATGTCGAACACCCCCGGCCCGGTCACCCGGCCGCCGGTCACGGCGAACGGGCGGCGTGCCAGGGTGCCGACCGGGAACACGGTGTCGTGGTGCCCCAGGATCAGCACGCGGGGCTCGCCGCCGCCGGACCAGCGGACGTGCGGTCCCGCCGCGCTCTCGACCAGGGTCGCTGTCCCCCCGAGGCGGGCTTCGATGAGGGCTTTGACCGCCTCGGCCGAAGCGGTCAAGGCCTCTATGTCCCCCGAAGGCGACTCGATCTCGACGAGGGTCCGGAGGTCTTCGATCATCGCGTCGGCAGTCATGCGACCACTTTCGCCTATGCCCCGACGCGGCCGCACCTAGGATCGGGTCATGCTCGAGAACCTGCTCACGCCGGAGACCAGGACCGATCCGTACCCGTTCTACCGTCAGGTCTTCGACCGCGGTCCGGTCTTCGCGGCGGCCGACGGGTTCTTCGTGGTCAGCGGGGGCGGAGATGTCCACCCGATCACACGCGGCTGCGGCGGCTGGTCTCCAAGGCGTTCACGCCGAGGATGATCGAGCAGCTCGCCCCGAGGATCGAGGAGCTGGCGAAGGAACTCGTGGCGAAAGCGCTCGAAATGGGCGAATTCGACCTGATGACCGAGGTCGCGAAACCGCTGCCGGTCGTCGTCATCAGCGAGATGCTCGGTGTGCCCCTCGCCGACCGCGAGCGTTTCGAGGGATGGTCGCACGCCATGGGGCGCGCACTCGACCCGTCCTTCCTGATCGCGAAAGAGACCGTCGCGGCGGCCGTCGCGGCCAGGCCTGAGTTCGTCGCCTACTTCCGCGAGCTGGCGAAGGAACGGCGGAAGCGGCCGACCGGCGACCTGTTCTCCGATCTGGTGTCGGTCTCCGACGAGGGTGACCGGCTCAGCGAGGGCGAACTGGTGATCACCGCGATGCTCCTGCTGGTCGCCGGGCACGAGACGACGACCAACCTGATCGGCAACGGGATCCTCGCGCTGCTGAACCATCCGGAGCAGCACCGGGAACTGGCCGAGGACCGGTCGAAGATCCCGAACGCGGTCGAGGAGATGCTCCGGTACGACTCCCCCGTCCAGCTGACGACCCGGCTCGCCCTGCGGGACACGACGATCGGGAACGAGACCGTCGGCGCGGGCGCCCAGGCGGTCGTCCTGCTCGGAGCAGCCAACCGCGACCCGCGCACGCACGAGGACCCGGACCGCTTCGACGTGGATCGCCCCTCGCCGAGGCATCTCGCGCTGGGACAGGGCATCCACTTCTGTCTCGGCGCCCCGCTCGCGCGCTTGGAGGGCCGGACCTTGTTCGAGGCGCTGCTCGGCGCCGGCCGCGCCTTCCACCGGACCGCCGATCCGGTCTGGGTGAAGCAGGTGACGCTGCGCGGCCTCGAAAGCCTGCGGCTCGAATTCGCCTGAAAGTCCGGTTTTCGACCTTAGGCGGTTGCCGACCGGCGCCGGACTGCGCATGCTTTGCGCCATTCCCGGCGTCGGTGGGGGTGCCCATGTACCAGGAACGCGTCGTCAGAACCGGCCCGTTCCATCGCGCGCTTTCCGAAGCGGTGGAGCATCGCGGCCTCTCCCTGTCCCGCATCCGCGCGCATCTGGCCGCACGCGGCGTTTCCGTGGCCGAATCGACCTTGAGCTACTGGCAGCGCGGGCTCCGCCATCCGTCGACACCGCGCTCGCTCGACGTCGTCCGCGCGCTCGAAGCGGTGCTGGGCCTGCCGCCGGACAGCCTCATCGTCCTGATCGGCCCGCAGCGGCGGTCACCCGGCGACGACCGCAGGCCCTCGGTCGCCGAACTGCGGCAGAGCTGGGCCGAGACCTGTTCACTGCTGGACGAGCTGAGCGTGTCGCCCGGCACGGAGGGCAACGCGAAGCTCGACGTCGTGACCGTCGTCGACGTGCTGACCATGTCCGGCGAAGGACGGATCTCGGAGATCACCTCGACCATGGTGGTGCGGGCGCGGGAGGCCGGCGCGGACGGTTTCGTGGTGACCCACCAGGACGAGCCCGGCACGGACATGGAGGCCACGACGGTCTTCGCCACCGACGGCTGCCGAAGAGGCAGAGTGCGCCGAAGCGCCTCGTCGCCCGGGATGGTGTTCGAGCTCCTCTTCGACCGCGGACTGGCCGAAGGGGAAACGCACACCTTCGCGTTCACTTTGCGGCTGGCCGCGTCGGTCCGTTCGACCTGCTTCCACCGGACGGTGCGGTCGCGCATGTCGGCGTACCTGCTCCGCATGCGTTTCGACGGCGGCGCGCTCCCCGCGCGCTGCGTCAAAACCGTGCGGGAGCGCGAAGAACTCGCGCCCGTGGTCAGCGAGCCGCTGCATCCCGGGCCGGGGGCGACGGTCAGTGCCTACTTCGAGGAACTCGACGTCGGCATCGCGGGGATCGACCTCATCTGGGAGTGAGACGGCGCCGCCGCCACACCGCGACCAGCACGACACCCACCCCGGCGACCCCGGCGGTGATCAAGCCGGCCACGATCGCGACGGGAATCCCGGGGTCGGCGGGCGGGGGCGCCTGCTGCGTGAAGCCGATCCCGCCGCCGCGCTGGTAGTCCGATCCCGGCAGCTTGTCGGCATAGCGGCCGTGTACTTCCCTTTGGTAGTCGGAAAGCGGGACGAACTTCCCCACCGGCGACTGCGGCAGGCTCGCCTGCAGCAGCACCACGCCGTCGGGACCCAGTTCGTACCAGCCGTTGATCTGGGGTTCGTTGAGCAGGACCGAACCGGGCTTCAGCCGCGCGCTCAGGGTCTCTTCGTCGTTCCCGGAGAACACGCTCGCCGCGACCCACTTCCCCGGCCCCTCCGGCATCGCCTGCAGCGTGGCCTTCTGCCCGGAATCCGCGGTGGCCGTCACGGCGACGGATCTGAGCACCCCCGCCGGTGCGCCGTCGACACCCCTGACGAAGTCGGGATTGAGGGTGTAGACCGGGATTCCCTTGTCCCCCATGGTGATCCGTTCCGGTTCGATGTGGTCGACCTGCCGGAAGTTCGATCTCGCGAGTCCGATCGCGTCCGGCTGCCCGGCGACACGCACGGCCGCCGCGAGGTCGCCGTCCGAGGGCGGGACGACGCTCTCGCTCGCCGAGGCGGGCGGCGTGGCGGGCAGCAGCGTCGCGACGGCCACCGCGAGGCAACCGGCGAACTTCCGGCAGATCGTGTTCATGACCGCGCCTCAGCCCTTCCGGATGTTGACGATGGTGTCGTTCCAGCGGAACTGGCCGTTGCTGCGGTACTGGTTGTAGTTCCAGGTCTGGTAGCGCTGGTAGGTGGGCCACGGGTCGCCGACCATGATCGACTGGTTCGCCGAGTCGTAGCCGTAGATCACTTCGGCGTGGCCGCCGCCGGAGGTCCAGTAGATCCCCGTCAGGTTCAGGATCCCGGCGTCGATCTGGCTGACGACCGAGCTGAAGCCGATCGGGCCGCCCGCGTCCTGCGCGGAGAAGCCGGTGCCGCGGAAACCGCGGACGATCTCGTAGATCTGGGCGGGCTGGTTCGGGCAGTACCCGGCCGAGGTTCCCTTGCCCGCGGCGCAGAACTGGGCCTGGGTGGCGGAGCCGCCCATCGACCGCTCGATACTCGAACCGTCCGCGGCCCAGCACCATTGGTTGTACTGCTGCACCTGCTGGGTGTAGTTCAGCTGCTTGGACGCGGCCGTCGCGGCGACCGTCGTCGCGGTCCCGGCCGCCGGCGCGATCTCCCGCACTTGAGTGTGTGTCCGGGTCTGGATCAGGCCGCTGGGCCGGTCCCCGTCGCCGGACTGCGCCGACGCGGTGGCGGGCAGCATGCTCAGCGCGAAGACGGCGGCTCCGGTCGCCAGCACGGCCCTCGAAAGGCTCTTCACAGATGTCTCCTTTGACACGGGGATGGGGAGATCACCGTGCGCCGCACCGGCTTCGGGGACAACGCCCTCACCAGGCGCGAACGAGGACCTGTGATCGTTCACGGTCCACTACCGGCGGAGTACGAGCCGCCGCGCAAGATTCACGATGCCTTCACAGAGGCTGTGAATCCGCCACGGGTGTCGCGAGCGTGGTGGGCCGGGACCGGCCCCGCAAGGTGACGTCCTCCGTCGCCTTCCATTGCGCGGCCTCGGCTTCGGCCGCCGACTCGATCGCCGTCCACGAAGCGAGCAGCCGGGCTTCGACGTTCTTCGCCAGCTCGGTGAGCCGGGCCGCCTCGTTGACCGGATCGCCGATCACCGTGTACTCGAACCGCCGAGGGTCGCCGACGTTCCCGGCGACCACCTCGCCCGTCGCCACGCCGATCCCGGCCGGGCATTCCGGCACCTCCGCGGCCAGCCTGCGCCCGATCGCCCGTCCGGCGGAAAGCGCGAGGGTCGCGTGATCCTCCAGCCGCACCGGCGCGCCGAAGATCGCGAGCGCGGCGTCGCCGACGAACTTGTTGACCAGCCCGTGGTTGCGGTCGACCTCGTCGACCACAACCGCGAAGAACCGGTTGAGCAGGCCGACGACCTCCTCGGGCGGACGGCTCGCGGCGAGCGCGGTCGAGCCGATCAGGTCGACGAACAGCACCGACACCGTCCGCACCGTGCCGCCGAGTTCGGTCGACGTGCGCATCGCCTCGCTCGCGACGTCCTCGCCGACATGCCTGCCGAACAGGTCCCGCAAACGTTCGCGTTCGGCGAGACCGGCGGCCATCCCGTTGAAACCCGCTTGCAGCAGACCGAGTTCGGTGCCGTCGTAGACCGGGATCTCCACGGCGAAGTCACCCGCCCGGACGCGACCCAGCGCGTGCTGCACCGACCGGATCGGATTCACCACGGCGCGCGCGGTGAACACCGTCACCAGCAACCCGAAGACCAGCACCACCAGCCCGAGTGCGATCACCGAGATGGCGAGCTTCGTCGTCGACACGTCGCCGCGCGCCCACGCCAGCACCGCCGTGACCACCAGCCCCGCCACCGGCACCCCGGTGCCGAGGCACCAGAACAGCAGCATCCGCAGGTTCACGCCGCCGCTGAGCGGCCGCGACGGCAAGGTGCCGGACAGCGCGAGCGCCGCGTACGGCCGCAGGATGAATTCCCCGGCCAGGTAGGCGATCGCGCAGACGACCACGCCCGCGAACGCGACGACGAGCAGTTCGGTGAGCACGACCCGCGGCTGCACCAGCGCGGCCAGCACGCCGAACACCACGGTCGCGATGCCCCACAACACCGCCTGGACCAACGTCAGGCGCAGCGGGACCCGAAGGCTCGACGCGCGCTCCTCGTCGGTCGGCGTCCGGCCCTCGGCCGCCCACCGCAACGTCCGCAGCGCGCCGCGGGTGCCCCACAGCGCGCCCACCACCACGGCGGAGATGACGTAGACCGGGACCGCGATCGCGGTCACCCTGATGAGCTCGCCGGACATGCCGGGAGCGGGCATGAGCAGGGCCGCCAGCCCGACCACGACCAGCGCGCCGATGACGTTGGTCGCGATCAGCGTCCCGGTGAGCAGCCCCTGGACGCGACGGCGCAACACGGCGGAGTCCTGGTCGAGCGGGCCGAGCAGCCAGGAGCCGAACGGGCCTTGCCCGCGGCCCCGAACAGAGGAGTCGTTGTCTGATCGCACCCGTGTCCCGCCGTTCACCCCGGTTTGAGTGAACGACTGTACACCGAAAGGGCTGTGGCCGTCAGCGCACGGTGCCGGAGCCGATCAGCGTGGTGGCGTCGAGTTCGGTCACCCCTTCTGCGCGCAAGGACTCGAGATAGCGCTCGCGCACCCGCTCGACGACGTCGGGTTCGAGGTCGTCGAGCAGTCCCCGGAAGCCGGAGCCGATGACGACCAGCCAGGCGATCTCCGGCGTCATGGTCAGCCGCAGTTCGTTGACCACGACGTCCACATCGGACAGATCCCGCCCGGAAAGCCAGGCGGCATAAGTGTCGGCCTGGTCGATGCGATCGATCAGGCCGCGTTCACGCTCCGGCGGCGGCGCGGACTCGGTCACCGCGGCGACCGCGCGGCCGAGATGACGGCCCGCGGCCACCATGGACCCGCCGCGCCAGATCGTGAACACCGCTCGCCCGCCGGACCGGGCCCTGGCGATCAGCCGCTCGGTCCCGTCCGTCATGTCGGGGAAGAAGAAGATGCCGAGCGCGGACTGCACGACGTCGTAGCCGCCGGTGTCCCACGCCGTCGCGTCGGCCTCGTGCGCGCGCAGCTGCGGCAAATCGGCCGAAAGACGGCGCAACTCACCGATCATCGGACCGGAGAGGTCGATCGCGTCCACCACACCCCCGGCACCGACCGCGTGCGCCGCCGGAATCGCCGAAGCCCCGGTGCCGCAGCAGGCGTCGAGGACACGGTCTCCTTCGCCGAGTTTGGCGGCCGCCACCGTGGCCGCGCCGATCGGTTCCCACAGATGCCGCCCGAGCGCGGCGAAATCGGCGGCGGCCGCGTCGAAGGCACGCTGGGTTCCCACTTTGCGAGAGGACATGCCGCGACGATATCCGTTTCGCACGGCCTCGTGAGCGGCAAAGACGGTTCTAACCGTCCTTGCCACTCACGACCAGCTTGACCCACTCGGTGCCGCGTTCTGGTCGTCTGAAGTACGTGATGGCCCCCTTCCTTGCGCTAGACGCAAGGAAGGGGGCCTTCATGTACTGGGGAAGGTGTGAAGGTCGAGTTTCTGCGGCTGAGCCGAGGGAAGGAGTCCTTCACGGACCACGGTCCCGCCCCGGCCGCCGCAGGTACCTGAAGCACTCTTGGTTCTGACCCGAATCGTCACTCACGACCAGCCGGGCCGGTACTTTCGCGTGACTGGGTGGACGGCACGTGTGATCAGACGGGCGACACTCGGCAACGGCCGAGTCCTACCGCGTGCCGTCCGTCCAGTCACGCGTGCCGTCCGTCCAGTCACGCGAACTGTCCGACCGTAGGTACTTGAGACACGGTTGGTTCTAACCGTCCTTGCCACTCACGAGGCGCGAAAGGGCGGCGGTGCCGTCGAAGAGCGCCCGCGAGCGCGCCGTGATCCCGGCGTCCCTGGCGGCGAGCGCGGAAGCGACGTCCTCCAGCCGCCGGGATCGACGCAGTTCCGGCATCAGCGCGCGCAGGGGCGCGACGCGGTAGCCCGCCAGCCGCAGCTGATGCACGATCCGCGCGTCCCGCACCTGGGACGGCGTGTACCGCCGCGTCCCCCGCGGATCACGGCCGGGCACGACCAGTCTTTCCGTGTCCCAATGCCGCAGGGTCGACGGGCGCACGCCGAGCGCCGACGCGAGTTCGGAGACGCTCATCGAGTCCGAGCCGCGCACGTCTTCGATCGGTTCCCGGGAGATCACCCGGACGGCTTCCCTGGCGTCCCGGAGATCCGCGCGTTCGGCGTCGAGCCCGGCGTGGGCCGCGTCGAGGAGGGCGAGGACCTCGGGGAGCGGATCCCGGTGCAGGGCGCGGACGATCTTCTTGGCTTCGACCGGCCCCACGGCGGCGGCGAGCGCGCGGTAGGCCAGCGCGGACCGGAGGTGGATCTCGCCGTAGCTCCGGTAGCCCGAAGCCGTCCGCGACGCCGCCGGGAGCACGCCGTCGCGTTCGAGGTTGCGCACCTGCTGGACGGAGTACCCCGCCAGGCGCGCGACCTCCGCCGTGCGCATCGATTTGAGACTTGACACCTTCACTCCGTCGAAAACGCGCTCGAACCCTCCATAAGCACTTTAATGCCACGCTTGAGCACATGACCATCGAAGAGATCATCGGCCTCGTCTCTGGCCTCGACGGCGTCCTGACCCTCACCCCGGGGCCGGGCGACGAATGGCCGGAGCTCAGCTGGGGCGACGCGTTCTTCTACTACTCCCCCGACGGCGTCGTCCCGACCAACGTCCAGCCCTTCGCGACGATCGTGACCAAGGACTACCCCGGCGACGAGACCTCGCGGCTGGACCGCCCGGACACCTTCCGCGTGAACATCCACGCCGGCAAGAAGGAGTTCGCCCGACGGCTCGGCGACGACCCCGCCGCCACCGACACCCTGATCGCCCATCCCGTGTACGAGAACGCGGGCTGGCTGGCGGTGGTGAACCCGGCGTCGGACACCGAAACGGCCACCCGCGAGCTGCTCGAAACGGCCTATCGGCTGGCTCGCGCCCGGTACGAGCGGCGGGCGGACCGCTAGACCGCATATCGTGGGACGGTGGGCCGGAACCTTCGAACCCGTGAGCGGCTCAGGCCGGTCGACCTCGCGCGCGAGCACGGCCTGTCCGCTCAGGCGGTCCGCAATTACGAGGCGGACGGCATCCTCCCCGCCGCCGAACGCGGCCCGCAGGGCTATCGCACCTACACGCCACGGCACGCGCAAGCCCTGCGCGCCTTCCTGGCCCTCGTGCCGGGACACGGCCATGCGACGGCGGCGTCGATCATGCGGGCGGTCAATCAGGACGCGGTCGAGGAGGCGCTCCGGCTCGTCGACGAAAGCCACGCGCAACTGCTCGACGACCGCCGCACCCTCCAGGCCGTCGCGGCCGCGCTCCGCGATCTCGAACCCGTGCCGCAGGAGCGGGGCGAGGTGTTCGTCGGCCCGCTGTCCCGGAAGCTCGGCGTCCGGCCCGCCACCCTGCGCGAATGGGAACGGGCGGGCCTTCTCCGTCCCGAGCGTGACCCGAGGACGGGCTATCGCGTCTACAACGCGGCCGACGTGCGCGACGCGAAGCTGACCCATCAGCTCAGGCGAGGCGGCTATCTCCTGGAGCGGATCGCGCTTGTGCTCGACCAGGTCCGCTCGGCCGGAGGGGTCGTGCCGCTCGAGTCGGCACTGCGCGACTGGCACGCCCGGCTCGCGGCGAGGGGACGCGCCCTGCTCTCCGGCGCCGCCGCGCTGGACGCCTACCTCGCTGACACTTTTGGGACAATGACACTTCCGCGCAATTGAATACGCGGGCAATTCGCGTTCTCCGCATACGAAAGTAGGTCCGTGATCACGGATCCTACTTTCGGCGCTACGGCATGCCGTACGGGCGCTCGTACTGTGCGTGACGTCGAGATGAACCGACCGGTCCCCTGCGCTTTCCGAACATATTCCGGCGGTTCGTCGTTCCCTCCTTATCGAAGGAAATTCGCATGCGAATTCGCGGACCCGTCATGCTCACCCTGTTCAGCGTCTGTGCCGGAATAGGCGCGCTCGCCGTCCCGGCGACCGCCGCGCCGGTCACCGCCTACGACCAGACGATGCTCGAGACGCTCGCCGCCCAGCTCAAGGTCAGCCCGCTTCAGGCCGCCCAGAAGCTGGACCATGAGAAGAACCTGATCGCGTCGCTCGACAACGTCAGAACGCGTGGCCTCCACACCGACGGCGCGTACTTCGACAACGCCGGCGCACTCGTGGTGAACGCCGACGCCGCTTCCGCGAAGGAGCTTCGCTCCGCCGGGCTGACCCCGCGCACCGGCGCCCGCGGCGAGAACGCGCTGAACGCCCTGTCCGCCAAGGTCGCCACGGTGATCGGCAAGGACGTCACCCAGGTGCAGTCCTGGGGTCCGGAACTCGCGGCCGACCAGGTCGTCGTCACCGTGCAGCCGGGTGCCGACGGCGCCCTCGTGCGACGGCTCACCGCGCTGCCGGGCGTCGCGGTCCAGACCGGTGTCGCCAACGGGAACACCACGCAGGCCGACGTCATCCCCGGCCAGATCATGGACCTCGTCCCCGGCACCAACTGCTCGCTCGGCTTCCCCGGCACCACCAGCAGCGGCAACAACGTGCTGCTCACCGCCGGGCACTGCGTCGAGGGCAACCCCGACATACTGAACCGCAGCGGCGTCCACATCGGCCGCGGTGTCGCCACCCAGTTCCCCTCGACCGACATGGGCCTGATGGACATCGACGCCGAGGACACCGGCCGCGGCTACGTGGACACCCGCATGGGCACCACGGTGCGGATCACCGGCAGCTCGAAGGCGCCGGTCGGCACCACGCTGTGCAAGGCGGGCAACACCACCGGCTGGACCTGCGGCAAGATCACCGCGTACAACCAGACCGTGCGCTACAGCGGCGAAAGCGTCGCCACCTCCGGGCTGGCGAAGTCGACCGTCTGCACCGAGGGCGGTGACAGCGGCGGCGCCTACATCGCGGGCAACACCGCGCAGGGCATGACCTCCGGCGGCCCCGCCGACGGCCACGACTGCGGCTTCAACGAGGGTGCCAACGCCACCGGCTCGTACTCCTACTACCAGCCCGTCGTGGACGCGGCGAACAAGTACGGCGTCACGCTGACCCGTTCCTGACGAACGAAACGACGGTGCCGGGGAGCCATCCGCTCCCCGGCACCGTCGTTTACCGGGAACTCAAGATCTGTTCGCGCAGGATGTCGGCGTGGCCGCCGTGCTGGGCGAGCTCCCGCAGCAGGTGCAGGTACACCCAGCGCAGCGGGAGCGGGCCGCGCCGGTTCCCGTGGAGCAGGTCGTCCAGATCGAGGGCGGCCGCCGCCTTGCGGGACACCTCGCAGGCTTCGCGGTACGCCTGCCGCACGGATTCGATCGTGTCGTCCTCGGTGAGGATGAACGATTCGTCGGGCGTCTCGGGGAGGCCGATCTCGGTCCGCGGGCGGCAGGTGACGGCTTCGACGAACCACACCTTCTCCACGAAGGTCGCGTGCTTCACCAGGCCGAGCAGGGTCGTCCGGGAGGGGACGAGCGACCGGCGGGCCTGTTCCTCGGTCAGCCCGTCCAGTGACCGGTCGAGAACACGGCGATGCTCGTCGAGGAAGACCTCGAACTGCTCGCGGAACGGGTGGTTGAGGACTTCCAGCGTGGACATGCGCGAAGCATCGCAAAGGTTCTCGATCCTCGGCAAACTACTTCAGGAAGCCGATCAGTTCGGCGCTCACGAACGCCGGATTCTCCTCGGCGAGCCAATGTCCCGCCCTCGGCACTTCGACCGCGCGAGCCAGGTTCGCGGCGCGGGGCGCCAATGTCGCCTTCTGTGGTTCGAGCAATCCCTCGGCGGTCATCAGCAAAGTCGGGGTGGTGATGGGTTTCGCGCCGGCGTTCGCGGCCGCGTCCTGCCCGAGCGTCCGGTAGAGCTCGAAGCCGCCGTGCAGGACCTCCGGCTTGGTGTAGGTGCGGGCGTACTCGTCGATCTCCGCGTCGTCGAAGGGCGACGGCGCGCCGGGGCCACCGAAGGCCGTCCCCGAGTAGGCGACCTGGGGATAGAACAGGGACAGGTACTCGCGCACGTCGTCGCCGACGATGGCTTCGGGAACCGTCTTCTGCGAGTGGAACGCGATATGCCAGCTCAAGTTCCGGTAGGCGGTCGCGTCGAGCGCCGGCCCCGGCAGCGGCAGATCGAGATAGGCGAGTTTCGTGAGATCGCCGGGGAATTGCGCGGCGTACTGGAAGGCGACGGCGGCGCCGAGGTCATGGCCGACGACGCGGGCGTCGCGCAGGCCCAGCCGTCCGGCGACGAGGCCGTGCACATAGCGGGCGAGGGTCGCCTTGTCGTAGCTCGGCGGCGAGCCGGTGCTGTCGCCGAGGCCGGGAAGGTCGAGCGCGTACACCGTGAAGTGTTCGGCCAGCGCGGGCATGACCCGGTGCCAGCCGTACCAGGTCTGCGGCCAGCCGTGCAGCAACACGAGCGGGGCTCCCTTCCCACCGGTGACGTAATGCATCTTCACGCCGTCGACGTCGGCGTACTCGTGCCGGAACCCGTCGGGCGGGGCGGCGGCGGCCGGGGGTGAACCGCAGGCCGTCAGCAGGACGAGGGCCACGACGAACGCGGCGGCTCGGTGGAACATGGGGTTCTCCGTTTCAGCGCCCGGTGGCGCCATCGATCAGTTCGCGCAGGATGTCGGCGTGTCCCGCGTGCCGCGCGGTTTCCTCGATCAGGTGGGTCAGGGTCCAGCGCCGCGATCCGCGGCGGGGCCCCGTCGCGGCGAGGTCGTCCCAGTAGGCGATCTCGGCGTTCGCCTCGGCGACGGTTTCCCGGTAGGCGGCCAGAATCGACGCCGTCGTGTCGTCCGGGCCCGGGTGGAACGTCGCCTTCCAGTCGGTGACGCGGTGGCCGAGCAGCCAGTGGCGTTCGACGTGGGTCAGGTGCTTGACCAGGCCCAGCAGATTCGTGCCGGACGGCACGCCGGGCGTGCGGGCCTGGTCCTCCGGCACGCCTTCGGCCTTGGCCATGACGGCGGCGCGGAGATAGTCGAGGAATCCGGCGAGCACGTCCTTTTCGCCGGCTCCGGTCGACGGCGGCCCGGCGTCGCGTTTCCGGCTCATCGTCCGGCCCGCCGCAGGATAAGGATGTGGTCGACGACCGTCGCGGTTTGGCCGCCCGGGCCGGTGGCCGGGCGTTCGGCCGCCTCCGCGCGATCGATCGACCAGACCGCCGGGTCGAGGTCCAGCTCGGCCGCCACTTCGTCGGGCGTGGCGAACTCGGCGTCCTGATCCCACGACCAAGGCGCGGCGGAACCGTGGTCGACGACGACCAGCCGTCCGCCGGGATTCACCGAGCCCGCGGCGGTGCGCAGAACCCGCGCCCGGTCAAGTTCAAAAGGCGTGTGGAAGTACTGCGCGGACACCAGGTCGAAGGTGCCCTCGGGGAAGTCTTCGGCAAGGTCGACGCGAAGCGCCGTGATCGGCTCACCGCGCGCCTGGAGCGACCGCACGGCCGCTCCGGAGATGTCGACCGCGGTCACCCGCCAGCCCCGGGCGGCCAGCCAAAGCGCGTCTCCCCCGCCTCCGCAGCCGAGGTCGAGCGCGGTGCCCGGGGCCAGCGGGCCCGCGATCTCGGCAAGCCGCGCGTTCACCTCCGGCGTTCCGGCGGCCCGCCGTTCGTGGAGTTCGTCCCAGAATTTCGTAGCGCTCATGATCGCCACCTTCGCCTCGGTCCCGCCGGTTTGGCACGAAAAGTTGCCGACCTGGCAAGATCGAGGGCATGGACGAGACGGACGAGGTGCTCGACGCGGTCGGCCCCCGGTTGCGCGCGCTGCGCAAACACCGTGGCCTGACCCTCGCCGAACTGTCGGCGGCGACCGAGATCTCGGAAAGCACCTTGTCACGCCTGGAAAGCGGCGGACGGAGGCCGACGCTCGAACTGCTGCTCCCGCTCGCCCGCGTGCACGGCGTACCGCTCGACGACCTCGTCGGCGCTCCCCGGACCGGTGATCCGCGGATCCATCTCCAGCCGATTCACCGCCACGGCATGACGTTCCTTCCGCTCACCCGGCGCGCGGGCGGTGTGCAGGCGTTCAAGATGCTCATCCCCGGCCGGGACGCGCCGGCGGAGCCCACGCCGCAGACCCACGGCGGCTACGAATGGGTGTATGTCCTCAATGGACGGTTGCGGCTGGTGGTCGGCGACCGTGACCTGGTCCTCCCGCCGGGCGAAGCCGCCGAATTCGACACCGCGCTTCCGCATTGGCTCGGCTCGGCCGACGGGCACGCCGTCGAAACCCTCGTCCTGTTCGGGCCGCAGGGTGAACGCGCGCACGTGCGGGCGCGTTAGAGCCAGTCGTGCTCGCGGGCGTACCGGGCGGCCTCGTGCCGGGTCTGTGTCTGGGTCTTCTGCATGGCGTTCGAGAGATAGTTGCGCACGGTGCCCTGCGCGAGGTGGAGCCGTCCGGCGATCTCGGCGACGGAATAGCCCTCGCCGGTCACCCGCAACACTTCCAGCTCCCGTTCGGTGAGCGGGCAGTCGTCGACGACGGCGAGCGCGGAGACGTCCGGGTCGATCCAGCGTTTGCCCTGGTGCAGCGTGGCGATGACGAACGTGATGTGCGACGGATCGGCGGCCTTGCTGACGAAACCCTGGACGCCGAGTTTGAGGGCCTTGCGGAGCACGCCGGGTTTCGCGTGCCGGGTCAGCATGAGGATGACCTGGTCCGGCCTGGTGCGCCGGATCTCCGCGACCGCGCCGAGCCCGTCCACGCCGGGCATTTCGAGGTCGATGACGAGGACGTCGGGCTCGTGCCGCAAGGTGGCCTCGACGGCTTCTTCGCCGTTCTCCGCCTCGGCCAGGACGGTGATCTCGCCTTCCAGCGGGAGCAACGCGGCCATCGCCTTGCGCAGCAAGGCTTCGTCGTCGGCGAGCACCACCGTGGTCATCGTTCCTCCAGGCCCGGGAAGGACGCCGCCGTCACGAACTGCCCGTCTTCCTGCTCCACCGTCAGTTCGCCGCCGTCGGCGACGACACGTTGTTCGAGCGCGGCCAGCCCGCGGAGTTCGGGCAGCGGCGTTCGCGGGGCTCCGTCGTTGACGATACCGATGCTCCATTCCGACAAGGTGATCCGCACGCGGGTCGCCTGCGCGTGACGCAGGATGTTGGTCGTGGTCTCGCGCAGGACCTGGCCGAGCAGCCTGCCCGCCGCCGGATCGACGTCCGCCTCCCGGTCGACGCGCACGCGGATGCCCGCGGCCTCGAAAAGGTTCCTCGCGTTCTCCAGTTCGGCGGAGAGGTTGAGCCGGCGCTGGGCGTAGGCGAGCTCCTTCGTCTGGGTGATCGTGTCGGCCACGAGCGCGTGGATCTCCCCCAGCTCCTGTTTGGCCCGCTCGGCGTCGATGTCCACCAGTTTCCTGGCGAGGGCGGTCTTGAGCTTCACCACGTGCAGCGTATGGCCCTGGATGTCGTGCAGATCGCTCGCGAACCGGACCCGTTCCCTGATCACGGCCAGTTCCGCCTCCCGCTCGCGCGACTCCTCGAGTTCCTTGACGACGTCGTAGAACCGCTTGTTGGGGAACATCAGGCCGAGCACGACGGCGGTGATCGCGGCCGGCACGAACACGAAGCTGACCAGCTCACCGGACACGTCCTCGTGCGAGACCAGAAGTCTCAACGCGCCCACCGCGGCGATGTACACGACGAGCGCGACGGCCGCCGCGATCCGATGCCGTGGCAACTGCGGGACGACCAGCGAACCCACTAGGAAGACACCGAAGAACGCCGAACCGCCGCCGACCACCAGCACCGAGAACGGCCACACGGCCGCCGTGATCACCAGGCACGGGATCGCGACCCGCAAGACCTCACCCGCAGCCCAGCGCACGAAGGCGACCAGAGCCGCCACGACGCCCACGCTCAGGACGACCGCGTGCCACCAGGTCCGCGAGTCCGAGGCGACCACGATCACCCCGCCGACGACGAGCAGCGGGACGAACATGGTGAGGTTCAGCTTGCGCAGCTGCCCCTTCGCCGGCTCGGTGTCCACATCAGACATGAGCCCAGTATCGGCCCTCTCTCGGCGGGACGACAGTGACACCACGTCATGGTTTCCTCGTGACGTGACCGCACTGGCCGGGTCGGGTCCGGGCGGCTGAGATCGAGGTATGACTTCGACAGCGATCGACGTTGACCGTCTGAACGTGAAATACGGCGATTTCCACGCCGTGAAGGATCTGTCCTTCCAGGTCCGGAAAGGCGAGTTCTACGCCCTGCTGGGCACGAACGGGGCCGGGAAGACCTCGACCTTGGAAACCCTGGAAGGACACCGGAATCCGACGTCGGGCACCGTCCGGGTACTCGGGAAGAGCCCGCGGGACCGCGCCGCCGTCCGCCCCGAGATGGGCGTCATGTTGCAGGAGAGCGGTTTCTCACCGGATCTGACGGTGAAGGAGTCGATTCGCCTGATCGGGGCACTGACCCGGCGCACGGACCGGGTCGAACGAGTGCTCGGCATCGTGGACCTGACCCGCAAAGCGAACACGAAGGTGTCGCAGCTTTCCGGTGGCGAGAAGCGGCGGCTCGATTTCGCGACTGCGGTGTACGGCTCGCCGCGCCTGGTGTTCCTGGACGAGCCGACCACCGGTCTGGACATCCAGTCGCGGGACGCGCTGTGGGACGCGGTCGACAACCTGCGCGAGGACGGCTCGACCATCGTGCTCACCACGCATTACCTGGAGGAGGCACAGCAGCGCGCCGACCGCATCGGACTGATGCACCGGGGGACGTTCCACCGGGAGGGCACGGTCGCCGAGCTGACGCGGACGCTGCCGTCGGTGATCCGGTTCTCGCTGCCGCCCTCGGCTCCCGCGCTGCCGGTGCAGGGCAAGCGCGAGCACGACGGGAAGTTCGTCATCGAGACCTTCGGGCTGCAGAAGGACTTGCACATCCTGCTCCGGTGGGCCCAGGACAACGCGATCGAACTGCCGAACCTCGAAGCGGGACCGACCCGGCTCGACGACGTCTTCCGCGCCATCGAAAACGACTGAAGGACTTGTCATGCTCTCGATAGCCCGTAGTGAACTGATCCAGATCTTCCGGAACCGGTCGGTCCTGATCACCAGCTTCGTGATGCCCCTCGCGATCTCCGCGTTCTTCGTCTACCAGCACGAGGTCTTCGCCGAGATCGGCAGTCTCGGCTACATCGCGGCGATCGTGATGTTCACGGTCTGCGCGTTCGGTCTCTACACCAGCGCGGTGACCACGCTGGCCTCACGACGGCAGAACCTGTTCCTGAAGCGGCTGCGTTCCACCGCGGCAGGCGACGCGTCCATTCTGGCCGGGCTGGTGCTGCCGGTCACCGTCATCTCGCTCGTCCAGGTGGCCGTGATCATGACCGTGCTGGGCGTGGTCACCGACACGCCCGCCGACGTCGGCCTGCTGGTGGTGGCGGTGCTCGCCAGCGTCGCCATGATGATCGGCCTCGGCCTCGCCACCGCGGGACTGACCAACTCGCCGGAACACGCCCAGGTCACCACGCTGCCGGTCAGTCTCGGCGTGATCGCCGTGGCCAGCTGGGTCGGCATCTCCGGCACCGACGAGCTGGCGCTGCTCAAACGGCTGCTGCCCGGCGGCTCGGCCACCGAACTCGCCGTCGACGCCTGGAACGGCGGTGTGGCCCTCACCGACTCGCTGCTCCTGCTCGCCCCGACCCTCGCGTGGGTCGTCGTCGCGGTCGTCCTCGCCACACGGCTCTTCCGCTGGGAGCCGCGCCGATGACCGTTCGCCTGCCGACCCGGCGTCACGAGCGGCAGGTCCGGTCGGCAGGCAACCGTCCGCTCAGCAGGTAGTCCCGCACCGCCGTGTCGACGCACGCGTCACCCTTCAAGAAGACCGAGTGGCGGTACGCGCCTTCCACTGTCACCAGGCTCGATCCGGCGAGCGCCCGGCGCATGGCGAGTTGTCCCGCGTAGGGCGTCGCCGGGTCGCCGGTCGAGCCGAGGAGCAACGCCGGCGCCATGGTGCGGATCCGGGTGGCGGGTTCGGCGGGAGCCACGGGCCAGAACGCGCACGGGGTGATGTTGCGGGCCAGCGGGCCGAACAGGGGCTCCGCGGCCCGGTGTTCCCGGATGTCCCGGTAGTAGGTCATCGGATCGCGGTCGGCCGCGCGATCGGCGCAGACGACCGGTGTCCCGGCGCGGTCGGTCGCGGCACCGGAGCCCGTCGTCAGGCCGTCGAGAAGCGCGGTCAACGCGGGCGACGGCGTGGCGGGCAGACCGGCCGCGGCGGCTCGGAGTGTCCGCACGGTGGCGGTGAACTCGGCCTGCGAAGCGGGCCTGTCGTCATAGAGGTTCGCGAAGAACACATACGGCACCATGTGACCGTCCACTGTGTACTTTCCGACCGCGAACGGCCGCCGCTCGGCCGCGTGCGCGATGTCCCGCACGGTCGCCAGGACCTGGTCCGCGGTCTCCCCCAGCCCCTGCGCGGTCCGTGCCCAGTTCCGCAACGCGGCGTCGAGCGACGGCGCGGTCGGGCGGAGCAGGCTGGGCCCGTACACGTCGGGATCCACCGCCGAGTCGAGCACGAACCGGTCGGCCCGCGAACCGAACATCTGGAGGTACACCGCGCCGAGGTACGTCCCGTAGGAGGCGCCGATGTAGGAGATCTTCCGCTCGCCGAGCGCCTCGCGGACGAGATCCATGTCCCGTGCGGTGTTGCGGGTCGACGCCGCCCGCAGCAACGCGGGGTCGTTGCCCGAACAACCGCGCGCCAGCTCCTTCGCGAGGGCCACGCTCTCGCCGAACGTCCTGAGATCCGGCCCGGCCGAACGCGTGAACGTGTCGGTCTTCCAGTCGCACCGCAGCGGCGAACTGCGCCCGACGAACCGGGGATCCATGCCGACGAGGTCGTACCGTGCGGCGATCTCCGGCATGAACGCTCCCGCCAAGACCATTTCCCTCGCCGGACCACCCGGCCCTCCGGGGTTGAGCAGCACCACGCCACGGCGGCGCGCGGGATCGGTGGCTTTGATCCGCGCCAACGCGACCGTGATCCGGCGCCCGTGCGGGCGGCGGTAATCGACCGGCACCGGGACGTCGGCGCACTGCGCGCCCGCCTTGTCCAGCTCCACGCCCACGCTGTCGCCGGGATCGGTCGCGCAACCGTGCCAGGTGATCGGCGGGGCCGCGGCGGCGGTCGCCGGTGTCAACGCGGCGGCGATCAGCAGTGCCGCGAGAGTGGCTGTTTTCCTTGGCAATTCCGGCTCCCATGGTGTCTAGGAAAGTCCCGGGTTTCAGGCTAGGGAGCTGCCTTGCGCGGGGGCGTCCGTCTGCGGTCGGACGTTGTCTAGCCCGCTGGGGGGCTTTCGGGGTTCAGCGCCTCGTGGAGGGTCGTTGCGGCAGGGTCCTGAGGATCTTCGGTCGTGATCGGCCCCTTGGTGATCGACTGTGTGGATTTTGGGGCGTTGGATGACCTGAAATCCACACAGTCATGCGTGATCGGTCCGGTCACGGTGGTCGTCCGGTAGGGACAGTTTTGGTCGGGCGAGTGCTGTCTTTCGGTCCTGGCCGACTGCAGGCATGCCGAGGGGCCCGTCGCCGGTGTGGCCGACGGGCTCCTCGGGTTCAGACGTGATGCAGGGTGTTGCGCCGAGGTATTCGGAGCGGATCCCGGTACTGGGGCGGGATGAACTCCGGTAACCCATCAGCCGCCATTCGTACTTCCCAGTCACCGTGGTGAATCAGGCGGTGATGGAACCCGCAGAGCAGCACCAGATTCCGGAGATCCGTCGGCCCGCTGTCCACCCAGTGATGGATGTGGTGGGCGTGGCAGTTCTTGGGCTTCCGGTGACAGCCCGGGAAGGCGCAACCACCGTCGCGGATGTTCAACGCGCGTCGTTGGCCAGGCGTGACGAATCTTCGAAGTCGTCCCATGTCCAGCGGTTCGCCCGAGGCGCTCATGACGACCGGGAGCATGAGGCAGTCGCAGGCGGCGAGTCGTGCTTCCCGCGCGGTCATCGTCCCCACGAAATCCAGACACGCGGTCCCGAGACCGGACTTGAGCTCCTCCAGCCCGACGGTCACATGAACCAAGGTCCGGTAACCGCTGGTGCCGGGCTGGTCGGGGCAGGCGATGGCGAGGTCGAGCAGGTCGACCCACGCGTCGCCCATGCGCTCGCATTTCATCCGCAGGTCCGCTTGCCCGAACTCGTCCACCGGCCGCGGCTGGGCATGCGCCTCCAGCGCCGCCGCCGTGCGGGCACCGGTCTCATCGTCCAGGAGACCGGTCAGTTTCCAGAACCCGTCCTTACGGCGCTCCAGAGTGATCTCGCGGCGTGGCTCCTTCGGCTCGGGATCCTTCGGTTCCTTGCCGTCGGGATCGAGCCAGCCCAGCAGCTTCGCCTCGGCCTTGGTGAGCTGTGCGGGTCCGGCGTTCGGGGCCAGTTCAGCGAGGATCTTCTCCGCCTCCGCCCGATCCTCCGCGGTGGTGTCGGCCGGGAGTCTTTTCAAGATCTCCAGGATCTGATCGATCCGCTCATCACCCACCAACCCCTCCGCCGCCACCACAGCAGTCGCGGGAGCGACGGGCGGAACTTCGGTGCCGTCCAGGGCGCGGGTGGGGTTCAGGGCGAGGGCCCGTTTCACCACCGCACCGGCCTCACCCCGCGACAACCCCGCCATCTCCGCGAGCCAGCTCGCCGTACTGCCATGCCCGTACAAGTCTTTGACGCCCCGAACCTCGATCTCCGCCAGAAACCGCCCCAACCCGGCGGTCGCCATCCGGATCACCTGCAGGGCCTGCTGCACGCCATGCGCAAGCTCCAGCTTGCCAGCGCGCCACAGCTCCTGCGGCAACTCGGGGAGGAAGGTCTCGGACACCTCTTCATAATACACGAAGAAATCGAACACGTGTTCGTAATTTTAAGCAACAATCGAAACGCGCGAACAACACCGAAGAGTGACAGCGCCCCGCATAGCGACCACGCAAAGAAAGCGCGACGCCTTTAGCCGACTAAATGCGGCCAGCGCCCTTTCAACTTCCCGTCCTGGTGACGTTGCGAAGGACCGTCACGGCCTTGACAAGGGCGCGATACTGGCCTTCATGACCCCAGGGAACCGCCCGGACAAAGTCCACTTGAGGGCGTTCATCGAGGCCGACCTCGCCTTTCTCGACCGCCTCTGCACGGATCCCGATGCGCTCGGCGAGTTCGACTGGCCCGGATTCGGCGATCCGAGGGCACGCCGCAAGCGATGGGAGATCGACGGGTATATCTCCGCCGAGTCCGCGGCGGTCGCGATCGCGCGGGCCGACGACACGGTCATCGGCATCGTCAGCTGGAAGCCCCGCGGCTTCCCCTCGGGTGTCACCTACGAGATCGGCGTGGGGGTGCTACCCGAGCATCGTGGACAGGGGGTGGGCACGATGGCACAGAGGCTGCTCGTGGACTACCTGTTCGGCCGCACGACCGCGAACAGAATCGAAGCCCTCACCAATGGCGGTAACCTCGGCGAGCAGAAAGCCCTCGAACGCCTGGGGTTCCGCCGGGAAGGGGTCATGCATGGCAGGTCCTTCCAGCACGGCGAGTATGTCGATGTGCTCGTCTACGGTCTGCTCCGCTCAGAGCATCGCCCCGGAACGCCATGAGCACTCCTCCCAACCCTGTTCAGAGTGAGGTTGGAAAAGAAGCCCAGCGCCCCGGACCGAAGAACTCGGCCCGGGGCGACCCCCAGTAAACCCCCAGTACCAGCCGAGATCAGCGGTCGCGTTCCTTGGCGAACAAGGACTTCGACCACACATACCCGACCACCGAGAGCAGGA
>Ga0307518_10000101_pt1 | contig 59456 bp, 67 predicted proteins | sample 25_EM_MG_FD_203889 | JGI IMG/M metagenome (GOLD analysis project Ga0307518, IMG submission 203889) | Populus trichocarpa ectomycorrhiza microbial communities from riparian zone in the Pacific Northwest, United States - 25_EM | ecosystem: Host-associated > Plants > Roots > Unclassified | place...
TAGCTTGCACTTTGCATTATGCACAGATGAGCAATTTTGAGTGGGTCCCAACTCGGTTCCAGGGAAATCTGATGCACTACCTATTTTATGCATGCATACCTAATGCATTTTGATGTAGTCTACTGTAACTTCGTTGACTGAATTGATCGACTTGTGCTTTGGCGGGCACCAGAGTTTGTGTGCATTGCTACAACTATAAAACCAGTGGGAGTCCATGTGCATCTGTCCGCATACATGATTGAACATTGCTCCCGACCAGGACAGTTTGTGGGAGCCCATGTGGACCTCCGTGTCCGCATCAGGATCTAACATCAGTATCGACTAGAGCTACCTATCCGCATGAAATATCGGACATTGGTCATGTTTTCGCCCCGAAATATCCGATTTGGATCGAACATCACGCCTATTTTTTGCCCATTTCTGTCCGCACTAGGATATAACATATATAGGGATTGACCCGGGTCCTGTGGAATCCCATGCATACACATTCTCTCATTAGCGTCGATGTTCCCATTTTTCGAGAACCAGCAACGCCAATCGTGACATGCGGGGTTTCATGTTACGTCGTTTACAGGATAAGACGCATCCGCTACTCGTAGATGGGGACTTCACAGAATAATTTCGAGCAACCAATGGGATAAAGGGGAGTGCGCATGTCTTTGTGCACTACTCCAGTCTTACGAGAACAGCTTGGGGACCATGAAAACTCAGAACTTGATCTACCAACAGACTCATCCCGTCAAAAGGGTCATAGAATATAGGCATTTCATCGACCATCATGAAAGGCCATCAGATGGGCCCACGTGCACCGAACTGTTCCATATCATGTGTCTAATTGTTGAATTAGGCACCACAAAAATGGTATTCAGTGCCGCAATACCTTTGCGCACCTTTGTAAAGCCATTTGTTTGGTACAAAGGTGAGAATACTAGTTGCACATCGGCGTGTTAGGCCACCAGTTGAATGAAGGATGACGGTTAAATATAACGACGAGGTTGACTACTAAGTGGTTCGAACGGTCGAATTTACTCGTCTGTCCGTCTCTACTGCGTATGGTTCACTTCAGTCATTTTGGTCTGAACATCATAATATGTACTTGCCAACAACAAATCTTGGGGAAAGTGGCTCATGTGCTTGCCGTCGCCGTTGGCCTAGTAGATCCAATCATAATTACTAATTCAAAAACTCGGTGCATGATATTCAAATCAAAACGATGAAATAGCACACCACACGCAAAAGCCACCCATCAGGGCATGGAATATAGGTAACGCGCCATTCACCCCCAACTTGTCATGTGTCATATCACTGCTGTCCTCGTCTTTGTTCCAATAGAATGGTAGAGTGTAGATTTTGTCATGTTGCCAGGTGTCAATGGCTTTCATGGCTGCCTTGCCCCAGTCAAAGTCTTCGTGTTCTCGGAGATCGGCAGGGCCATCGACAAATATAACGAGGCGTTCATTCTGAGGCTGTATGAAACCTTGCTGTATTCCGTTCTTGATGAGCTCGCGGAGAGGGTTGTAGTATGACAGCACGTTTAGGAGCACAACGGCTATCTCCCAAAGGATGATATAACAACGCTACTGAGAAAGGGTAGCACGGTGCAAGGGGAGTAAATCTTACGTTTATTGTGGATGTTGAGTTGGTTCCATGTGACGACCTCCATGATCTGATTACATAAATGGCTGCGTCAGAACGACAGCAGCGTCGATCGAAAATAAATGTTATGGTACCTCTTCAAAAGTCCCGAAGCCACCAGGCAGACCTACGAAAGCTCCCACACGTTTTGCCATTTCAACTTTGCGTTCATGCATCGAATTGACGACAATCTCGTGATGGTTATCAAGTAGGTTTAACTGTGGGCACCAAAGGGAAACTTACGGTCTCGATCTAGATACATGACGAAGAATTTGAGTCAGGTACTGCACTTGCGGGGGACCTATCGGAACATACCTCTCCTCGTCGTTTTTCATCTAAAACCTCAGAAACAGTGCTGGTCGTTGCACGACCGTTTCCTTTATCTTTTTCACCGCCTGCAGCAAAGATGGCATATGGAATGATGCCCGTGACTTTGCCGTGGGACTTGGCGGTGGCACCAGATATGACACCCATGAGGCCACTGTTTCCACCCCCATAGACGAGTGGGCGGTTGTCAGTTGCAAGCGCGTCGGCGAGGGCTGTACAACGAGAAGTGGAAGTGAAGTATGCAAGTGAAAGATGGTAAACGCGTGAATGTGTCACAAAGACGCGATCCATTGGTAACTGAACTTACACAATGCAGCCGCCTGGAAAGCTTTCTGGTTTCCGAGAGAGGCAGCACAGTATACAGCTACTGCACGAGAGGGCGAAGGTGCTATCATGGTAGGCTTTCCCTTGTTTTTGTGGGGTAATCAGGAATTGTGAGTTAGAAAAGAATCTTGAGACATGGCAGTGGTATTTAACTATGACCGCATAGACATGTCCTTGTCCTTTGGGAATCCTTGGGTGACCTGGCAAACTACACGAGGACGTTGTAGAAGTGTGCCAACCTAGACGTGGGCCAATGAGAGAGTAACGAGTCAGTTTTGCCTTGGCGAAAATTAGGAAATTGTAAAAGTACCCAGGTGGTTGTGCGCGATTTAGGCCAGCTAAGTCTGTGTGAAAAAGGTTGAATCGGATCCAGGCAAGCATTGCTGTACCTCAGTGGGCGTTCTGAGATTCCAAGAGCCTCTGCTGTCATCCGTTGCTCGATGAAGACATGATGTACGTCCACACTCATGAGGACGTCCTGGACTCCAAGGGCGTTGACTCGTTGAGAAAAGGTGGAAGCGTCAGTTTCGAAATCGATATCGATTATGGAACGGTGTCCCTAAGTCTCTTTGTAGAGGAAAATAGTCGTTGCTCTAAAGGATTCGAATTACTTACTCAGTCACGCTTGAACTCCCCTTCTCATAAGATGCCAAGATTTGAAAGGTTCTGGATCAGATTCCACGACAGCAGCTATGCTAGAAAGGGTACAGATTCATCACCATTGGTTAAATCAATGCGTGCGTCGGTCTCGGGGACTGAAACTATGGGGGCGTTTGCGCAACCTCCATAATCCAATTTGATGGGATAGCTTTTACATAAGAACGGAGGCCATGGAGAAAGAACGTTCAATCACTAACTGCCAACGCAACGACAAGTGGAAGAAACCGGATTTCAGCAATCAGGCCAAATTCACCAACCGCGACGTTAATGCAGTGTGCCCGTGGAGATGATGATCTGTGGCAGGAATTTTGTGGGGTGTTTTGAAATCGAACTGGAAATAAGATTCGTTGTGACGTGGAGGAGTTGGAGATTAGCCCGGAGGTGAAAGTAGAGGTGAAATGGAGAAGAGGGGTTTAGCTAGGCCTTTGATGAGTCCGGTGGGAGGATGACTGAGACACAGATTGCCAAGGGTTAAGACCGTCTACACAAGCAGAAGCAATGGCACAAAGTCAGTACGAAGCACCCAATACAAATTGGTAGTCGATTTGCCAGATATGTAAAGAGAAGGTTGCCCGGGTAGTCGGCTTACCCGTAGTGTCCACGGAACACCTCGTGCTAGTCACTGATCATCGGTCTATGTAGTAGAGATCTACTAGGCTAGTACGAAGTGCTTTCCAGTTTTTGCCTTTTTTAGAATCCCCAGACAATTGAAATTACAGAGAGAAGAACTCTGCCTTGAATATTCTCATGGTCAAGCAGGGGCTCTCCGACCCGGGAACTTGCTGTTCCTCCTCTTTCCGCACCTCGTCATTTCACCACCAGGAGTCACTACTATGGCAAGCTGTGGTGTCATTTCGTGTCCTCCTGATTGGCATAGTGTCACTATGACAATTACAGGGCACCTATGAACCACTTGGCTTGGATAAGTCACAACCTAAGTCTATATATAATATTGATCACTACTAGTCATGATGCCATCTATCTCCCTTTGGGTTCCCTTCCATAAGCGTCCAACATCCTCAAGGAGTTCTCTTAGCGTAGTCAGCCAAGCCCTGTTACGGCCACAAAAGCACTCAGTTTGGCATTGGGCGAAAAAGGGACTGCATAGCAAGATACGTAGTTGCTTTATTCTGTGTTAGATGTGGACCACGGGAACGGCATTGCGATTGAACAGTAGAACCCTGACAAAGAAATAGTCTATGGTTAAAGAAGTCCATTAAAGTAGGCTGTAGTACTATCTTTGGGCTTGGCATGAGGGATCGACCGAGTCTGTGGGCCAAGGGTGGGTGGCTTAGATGTTTGTGGGAGGTAGTCAGCAATGATGAGATCAAACGTCAGTGGTGTCAACAAGGCTGATACAAAGTTGAATGAGCAGGACGTTGCCCATGCTGACTGAAAATACGTACTCGGCGGTGTTGGCTTCATCCTTGAGGCAAGACCAGATACAATCAACTGGCGAATGGTCGCTCCATCCAAAGGCTGCGAACTCATCAGCCCAGACTGGCTATGCTGGTGGATTCACTCACCTTGGCAGGGTCACTCTTTTGTGGCACGGACGCTTCCTTCTTGGGTTCGCTGTATGTACCAGTGGGGCTTGATGCCTTGCCAAGGTATGCTAGCACATCACCTTTCGTGAGCTGTCCCCGTACACCCGTACCCTTGATAGCCTCTGGGTTTGTGATACTGTGTTCTATCAGCAGACGCAGTACAGAAGGAAGTAGAGGCTTGGAGTGGGTTGGATAGTGTATTGATCCCTTTTCTTGTGCAAGCTCAAATTTCGGCAATGTCGGCGGAGGTGGCGCCGGTGCCGTAGAGGGTGAAGCTTCGCTTTTGAGTGACCGTTTCGCCTCTTCCTTTGGCACTTCTAAGTTAGAGATATCGTCGCCGTCCTCTGCAAGAAGGGCAATGACCTTCCCAACAGCAACGTTTTTCGTGCCACCAGGTGCCTAAGAGATATAAGTCACTGTGTGTTCACGCGACGGTCGACTTCGTACGATAATTTTCGCTAAAACACCATCGTCCTGAGCTTCTACGTCTATAGTTGCCTTGTCAGTTTCCTAAATGACGGTGGAGTTAGGATGATAGACAGGAGGCGAGGGTGACACACAATTTCTAATAAAACGTCACCAGTACTGAACGATTCTCCTTCTTTCTTCTTCCACGAAGCAATACCCCCTTCGGTCATGGTGGGAGACATAGCGGGCATCTCAAGGTTAGTAATTGCATGACGAGCCCCCGTCTGATGCAACCCTGTGGAAATAACTCAAGTTAGCTCCCTTAACTCAAAATACTGAGATGACATACATCTTCTGTGAAGCAGCAGGATACGTGTGCACTGCGCAGAGCGTCCGAGTGCCGGGATGTGACCTGCAGCTTGCATTGCCAACAGAGCTGGTCGTAAAGAACCTACTACTCGGAGCCCGTCGCGTTGAATTGGACATGTCGACAAATGGGCATTGACCCCCCTTGACCCCCCAATCTGAATTACTGCTGGTATAGTATCTGACCAGAACAGGGTGAAACTTTGTGCAAGGTAACGACGACAGAGTCGATCAACATACGCGTCTCATTGCGTCGTACAGTATTAGAGTCATGGAAGCCGACTCGATAGAGTCTTTGGTGCAAGAGCGGGTAGCTCAACTCCAGTAAGGACACTTAGCTCTCTTTCGACCTCTCCATCTTCACGCAATTATCACCATTCAGGGCGATCACACAACGCAGAAATGAGCTCCTTCGACAGATGTACCACATGATACGCAGGCGAGATAGAGCAGGATCTATCGTGGACTTAGATGACAAGGATGATAATGGACTTCAGGAGTTTATGGACCAGTTCGATCTAGACAAGAAGTACGTCCCGCTCTTGCTTTGGAGTCGATGCTGAACATTCCTCCCAGTCCCGTTTCAGGCCTGGTTTCTAGTCTGTCAGAGGAGGAGTTGCTCGTTCCATCCTTTCCACCCCCGGATTCGGAACAAGACGCGATTGGTCAGGATGACATCGAGGTCGATTCTCCTATGTCGGAACTCCCAGCTTCGCTTCGGATGAAGTCGCCCATGGAGTTGGTTATGGAAGTCGAGGAACCTGAAGTCGAGGAGCCTGAAATCGAGGAGCCTGAAGTCGAGGCCGAGATTGTGCTATTCGCTAGCTCTCCTGCGCGGTCGACTCCCTCGAGCACATCTTGTAAGCGTCCAAGAGAAGAGGAAGAGGAAGAGGAAGAGAAGGGGGAGGAGAAGGAGAGGGAAGAGGAAGAGGAAGGTCAAATGGACATTCCGAAAAGTTTACTCTCCAGGTCCCCATCATGCAAGAGCACTCGTAACTCACCTCTACCACCACCACCACCACCACCACCACTGCCTTCGCCCTCACCCCAGCTTCCAATTACCGAAGACAGCGAAGCGGAGGAAATGGCAATGGAGACCGATGTGCTTCCCCAGGCGGAACGGGAGGAATCTCCTCAATTATTGTTTCCGTCTTCTCCTGTTCATGAACACAAACAACCGATTCATTTGCAACCCATGGTTATCCATACTGCCGTGGACGTAGCTACACTCCAGCCCGCGCTTTTCATCCCCACCCCAACATCGCCAGCTTTGACCGCTCCAATATTCAGCTTTGAAATTAGCGAACATGAGGCGACAGAAGGGTCTCCTTCAACCCCCACCCAGCCAGAAATTTGGCGACACCATTTCAATCCCACTTATACTCTTCCCCCTGCCAAGTTCTTGCCTTCGGAGCACTCTCGTAAAAGCAAGTTGTCAAAGCAACGTAAACGTGACAAAGACAAATCAGAAGGTAAGAACAAGGACGAGTGGATGCCTTTGGGCTTCGTAAAGTGGGGTGCTTTGATCCGCGCGAACCCAGTATACACGAAAGTGTCCAGGGCAACAAAGTGTCTAAGTACACGGGACTGGGGCGTAAGTTGTTTTCGATCCAAGGCTCATGTATGAATTTCAATATTTGCAGGTGGCAATTACTGAGCTCAGGCTCATGCGTACACTGGAGCGCGTCGAGAGTCTTGAAAATGTTGCCAAATGGTCTTACAGACAGCCGAAGAAACAAAGAAACCTGGGTGGCGCAACAAAGACTCATTGGGACTACCTTTTGGATGAAATGGTAACGATGACATTGTCGGGTTTCATGCCATCATTGTCTTATTCCATTTTTATAGAAATGGTTGAGAGTTGACTTTCGTGAGGAGCGTCGGTGGAAGTATATGTTGGCTTTCAATCTTTCCACTGCGGTTCTCGAGTGGCACGCAGCAGGCAACCGTGGGGAGCGAATTAAGCAAGGTATTTGCAGGCACTGGAGACGCCCACGCACTACACCAGAGCGCGGAAACGCATCGCAGGATATGGACGTGGATGGACGACCACCCGAGCATAGAGTGAATGACTACACCCTTACTGGCGACGAATCTGATAACGAAGACGAGGAAGCGGAGCCAGAACAACGCGACATTGTGGACTCTCTGGAGACGGGCGAAGTCTTGCGAGAGGCTCTCGAAGCTCAGGTATCAAACGGTTCTGGTGACAGCCAGAGTCCCGGTTACGAGAGTGTTCGGCCCAAGGTCGAAGACGTAGAGGACCCTTCTGCGTTGAGGGGTGATATCAACGTCTCCGGAGACGCCATGGATGTAGATCGGAATAATGACAAGCAGAATGCCAAAACGGAGGCTCCGGAGGCGGAGGGGCTGAAGCCCAATTCAACGGATCCACTCCTCGGGTCATTGCCAGAATCACACCAGGACGCGACGCAACCGTCTGGTGCTATGAAGGCAGCAGCAGCGAGGCTCAACCAATTTGCCCCGCTAAGGGAACACATCGCTTATTCGAACGAGAGGAAGTTATTCATAGAGAATGAGGATCTAGACCTAGTCAAGGCTTTCTGGGACATGTCGACGAGCGACGAGCTACTTGAACCTCCCCACTCCACGCTTGATCTTTCAGACATCTTTCCGGAGCTTCAACCACTCGGTGTACCAGACGTTGCCATATCTTCACCCGAGGGAAGGAAGAAATCCGACAAAAGGTCGGAACGGGAGGACAGCAAACGGGTTGATGACTCTGGATATACAAAGCTGGCCCCGATAGGCAAGTTCATGTTGTGCAAGCCTACTCTTCTCGGACCGTTGCAACCTGTCAAGCGGTGGAAGAACGGGCAGTGGTTGAACTCAGAGGAGCCCGCTGTTACGGAAGCTGAGACTTCGAACAAAATTTCGGAAGAACAGCTTTCTGGTGGGTCTTCAGATTATGGTGCATAGCCATCTCAGCGTTGTTCACCATCCCCATTCAGACTTGTTTGATGGTATAAGACCACAAGGGATTAGTGGGTGCTCTTCGTATCCACCCAAGGACAGCAGGAAGCGAGCCGAATATGCTTGGAATGCTGAGGAGGACGCCTTATTGAAGCACCTCGTCGATAAATACCCAAACAATTGGTCTCTTGTCGCTGATTCATTCAACTCGTCGAGAATTGCTATATCATATGATAAGAAGGCACCTTGGGAATGCTTCGAGAGGTGGAATTCCAAATTCGGAGGTAATCGATTCGGCCCATCGCATGCTGAAACTAGTTCTCCAGCAATCGTAGACGAAACGCCTCCGCCTATACCGTCATTGTCATCTCAGGTGCAAATGACTACGAGGGGCGTCAAGCGTCTCGCGAACTTGTCGGTTGCTCAAAGTCAAAATGCGAATCTATGGACAGGACTCAGTTCGGATACACTGAAGCGGCGCAGACACACTCTGATGTATGAAACGATCAGAAAGGTAGCTAAAAAGAGGGAGGCTGCGCAAAAGGCGTCTAGTATGACATTCAAGTCCAGCCATTAAATATGTAGATTGACAGAGCCATTCTACAGTGAACCAGAGGAAAACGTCAAATATTCATGACACTCATGGGCAATATAACAAGCTGCCCAAGCTGACCCCTGCCGAGCTCAGCCGGATGAAGGCTGAAAAAGAATCTCGGGATCACCAAGAAATGATGATGGCAAGACGTAGGCATGACGATCTTCGGCAGCACCTTATGCGAGATCCTAGGATGCAGGCTGCGCAGGGGGTAAGTAGATCAGAGGACATTAACTATTAGAAGATGTCTGACGGACGTTTTTTCAGCAATCACCGGTTGCAGGAGCGGCCCAGCCACAACAAAACAACGGCCCAGCGCGGCTTGTTCAGCAGCCTGCACAGGGGGTGCCACAAATTCGTGCACAGGCTGTGCCACAGGTGAATATATCTCAGCAACAGCGGATACCTACACCTATGGCGTCGGCAGCCGCAGCCGCAGCCGCTCCCATCCGAATGTCTCCCCAGCAGGTGTTGCAAGCGCAGGCAGCGGCACAAGCACGAGCGCTTGCTGCTGTTGCTCAGTCTCAAGCGCATGCGCAGATGCAAGCACAGGCTCAAGCTCAAGTTCAGGTGCAGGTGCAAGCACAAGGCCAAGCTCCCATGCCAGTACAAAATTCAGGTCTCAGCAGTTTGCAGAACAGTCTTCCTGTCGGGGCTCATCTTTCACCCCCATACCAGTCGCGTGCCGCGTCCTCTTCGCCCGGGCTAGCACAACAGGGATCACCGCCACATAACACGGTTCCGCTGTCCAATGCTGCATCTCCGATTCTACCTCCGAGTCAGCCACAGTTGCCAATGCATGGATCTCAGGTTTCTGGAAATGCACTAACACGCCAGCCGGGTAGCATAGGGGCACATTACCTTCCTGTGGTGACGATGTCAGGGCATTTTACGCAAGAGCAGATGGACCAGGCGATGCGCATGATACAGGTAAGCATGTGTTCTCCTATTACGAGGCCAGTGTATGACGATGGACTGTCAGCAACGTTCGGGTCTGCAGGGTAGTTACTCGAGTAGTTCGTAGTGGTTAATTGAGAATGGCATCTTCCGGTCGGAGTGTGAACTGAGCGCCGGATAGTCCGCGCAAGTGAGCTGAACAGCAATCAAAGCAAGTCTCCTCGACCCACGAATCCTTCGACAAAACGGCGTCGGCGGGTGGAATTCTGAACCGACGTCCGGAGACTTTAGCAAGGTCTTCGGCGATGGACAATCCTCCAAACGCCAACATACACACTATCGTCAAAGCCCAAATTGTTTTCCTGCTCTCCACCCTAACCGAGGACAACTTCGAGAGGAATCAACTTGAAATTCGCTCGGTATGTTGACCGTTTGTCTTTCTTCCGTCTCTGCACTGTCGCTGACTTCTCGCCTTCAGTTGTCTGAGCAGCACGGCCTTGACACATACCTCCACTTCATTCGCAGACTCATAGTACACTCGCAGGGACGACTGACCTCTGCCACGTCTCCTGCTTTCGACACATCAACTGGCCTCACATTTCGACTCCTCGTCCAGGAGACCCAGCGCCTTGCTCGCGACCCTTTCCTTGCCGACCGCTTTCGCGAGGGCATCGACAAGGGCGAAGGGGACGCATTCAGGCATTTTGATCTTCTGCGATTCGTAGATCGCGTTTCCCTCCGGCCATTGGAACGTCTAGTCCTCGCATCATCCATAGTATCGTCTTCCACGAGAAAGGAGCTTGCTTCCCAGGCTATAGCACTTATTCGCCTCGACTTCGAAAACGCCGTCTTGTCCCTTTGCCAACGCCCCTCCTTCGACCACGCCGACCTCTCCCCTCAACAAGTGGCCAAACTCATGTCAAATCTCCTCACAGAGCCCACCTCCGAGGCACCCGTTCTGGATGCTACGCAACGTCAGGCACTCATTGTGGCTGCTCAGGCCAAGTACGATCCTGACACAGTGGCTCCTATCTTACAGCGAATTTTCCCGAACTTGAGGTAGGCACTCGGCATGCCACGCCTACCAATACTTATGACTTCTTCTCAGTTTACCACCTGGCACCTCACTTGTGCAAACCTTGATCCAGTTGGGGCCAGACATCACTGGTGACGCAGAGGTCGTTCGTGCCCTACTCACGCGGTTTGGGATATCCGACGCGAGCCCTCCTCGGGACAACCAAGTAGTGGAGATTGTGTCCAGCCTTGCTCGTTTGGCCGCGGAAGGTGCCGCTCTGTGCGATGTTGGGGCACTCGTGCGAGCACTGAGTAGCTTCGTAAGTCTTTCACTACGCCTATATTTTCGGTTGATCACAATCTGTCCAGCATGTTAGCATTAGCTGGCCCAACATCATTAAGGTTTTTGACATCCCCGATCGTCACGGAGTGGACACAGCTACCTTGAAGTTACTTATAGCAATTCTCCTCAACTGCCCGCGTGACACTGAGCCTCATGCTGTGACTGGGTTCTGGAGTGTATGGAAAAACTCGCTATACCAGCTGAAACTCCTCGACGCTTTGTTGTCTTTACCTGCCGACACTTTCAACTTTGTGTCCCTGCCAGGTCGCCGAATAGTCACGGTGGATGATGTGGCCATAGCGAGTCCTACTATCAAGTCGCTTGCAGCGAATGTACAGGGGCATACATGGAACTCTCTTAACCTTTTTGAGGTCCTCGTGCGACTCGCGGACTCGGAGAATTCGGATATTCGTACACAAGTGCGAGAAATGCTTGACAAAGCCCTCAAAATTAGCGCCGAGCTCGTCCACATGGGGCTGTTGCAGGTGCCGGTATGTTGTCGATCTTGGCTTCGAAAAGGCGTACCCACCTCTGAAACAACATATAGAACTCCAACTGGAACGACATCCGCCTGGAATACTCCCGCAAGCTGTTGGCTATGTTCTTGGCTGGTCACCCCAACCACCAATTAGTTTTCATGCGCTTATGGCAGATCGAACCCACGTACCTTACTGACGCCTTCCGTGATTTCTACGAGGAGAGCCCCCTGAATATCACTAGGATCCTAGACGTTGCCCAAGACCTCAAGGTCAGGCTTGGTTTGTATGACATACCCGGTGCACTAAATCAATCCTGTAGATATTGGAGAACTTGTTGGAAGTGCGTCCTTTTACATTCGCCTTGGACGTTGCTGCTCTCGCGTCTCGTCGAGAATATCTCAACCTGGACAAGTGGCTGGCGGATAATGTTGCAACTCATGGTGCAGAATTCCTTCGCTCAATGATTGTTTTCTTGGAAGTCAAAATGGACAGTGAAAAAGCCTCGAGGGTTTCGGATCCCCCTGTGGATAGTCGTACGATGCCGTTGAGTCCCCAAACCGTGGCGATCTTCTTGCGCACCCTTCGCAATAAGTAAGTATTTTGACGTGCACAGACTTTTGTGTGACTGAGACGACCTTGTTTAGCTCTGCGAAGATGCCCCGCGAGGACATCGACTACTGCCTCGAAGTCCGGAACTCGTGCTTGCAAATCCATCCCCGCCTCATGAACCTTACCCCCAGTGCGGATGCTGAACCGGGTTTCTCTGTCATTAGCTACACCGCAGAAATCGAATCAGAAGTGGACGCTATTTATAAACAAATGTACGACGAACAAACGACCATTGACGAAGTTATCTCTCTGTTACAGCGAAGCAAGGCCTCGGCAGACGGCCGAGATCACGAAATTTTCTCGTGCATGCTTCATTTCCTCTTTGACGAGTACAAGTTCTTCCAGTCCTATTATCCCGCCCGCGAACTTGCCATGACCGCCTATCTTTTCGGTTCCATTATTTATCACGAACTAGTCGATTTCATCCCTTTAGGTATCGCTATTCGATACGTTGTCGACGCCCTCACTTGCGCTCCCGAGACCAACCTTTTCAAGTTCGGTCTCCAAGCCCTCGCTCGATTCGAAAGCCGACTTGGAGAATGGCAACCTTTATGCCAGGCACTCCTTCGAATCCCTCATCTCATGGAAGCTCGCCCTGACCTTGCAACAACCACTCACCGCGCCCTTGCAGCTGGGGCCGATGGCTCGCGAAGCACGGCAGACATGCGCGGGCTGTCGGCTGGCCTCGCTGCTGAACCTGTTCCTGTTTTCACTGCTATTCAACCAGACACGCTTGAAGAGGTTATTGCAAAACCCCCTGAGGAGGTGTCGGACAAGATCTTGTTTATCGTCAACAACTTAGCGCCCAGCAATTTCGAGGTAAAACTCACAGAAATGAAGGGATACTTCGACGACGAATTTGCTTGGTGGTTTGCCAATTACTTGGTTGATCAACGAATCAGCGCAGAACCAAATAATCACCAGCTCTACCTCCGCTTCCTCGATGCTCTTGATACGCAGAAACTGTTCAAGCTTATCTTACACGAGACTTTGGTGAAGTCTGCGACTGTCCTTAACAACGAAAAGACCCTGCAGGTCACTTCGGAGCGCCTTATTTTGAAGAACCTTGGGTCCTGGCTCGGCACTATTACACTTGCTCGCGATAAACCAATCCGCTACAAAAATCTATCCTTCAAAGACCTCCTTGTCGAAGGCTACGAAAGTGGCCGACTCATTGTTGCCATTCCATTCGTTTGCAAGATTCTCGAGCCATGCTCAAAGTCCAAGGTCTTCAAGCCCCCAAACCCGTGGCTTATGGCAGTCATCAGCTTGCTCGCGGAACTTTATCACTTTGCCGACCTCAAATTGAATCTCAAATTCGAAATCGAGGTGTTGTGCAAGGGCCTTGATATTGATCTTGACAATGTAGAGGCCACGACCATTCTGCGCAATAAGCCAACAGGTAATGCAGCTCCTCCCGCTGGTGGTCTGCACGAATTCGTCAATGAGATAGAATCAGTGGCGATGAACGGGTTTGAATCTACTGGAGTCCCAGGTGACTCGCACGTCGTGCCGCTCGGTCATGTTAGTTCTGCTGAGTCCCAGAGGGCAATAGGAACGCATATGGAGTCGATTCTGGATAGTCTGGCTTCCAGCGTGATCATTGGTACTCAGCTTGCCCCTTTTCATGTAAACCCTACATTCAAACGAGCTGTCCAACTGGCCGTTGACCGTGCCGTCCGCGAGGTATTGTTGCTTTTATATACCTGTCGACCATTCCTGACCAACTCGTCTAGATCATCGTCCCAGTTGTGGAGCGCTCAGTAACTATTGCGGGAATATCCACCCGGGAGCTCGTCGCAAAGGACTTTGCAACGGAACCAAGCGAGGAGAGGCTGAGAAAAGCTGGTCATTCAATGGCGCGGAAGCTCGCGGGAAGCCTCGCCTTAGTGACCTGCAAGGAGCCACTGAAGAGTAATCTAGGTGGACACCTAAGGAACTCCCTCATAGACCATGGTTTCACCGAGGTAAACAGCACTTCTTCGATAGGAGAACGTGACTAACCTTCCTTGTAGCAAGTGATATCCGAGCAAGTGCTTTCTATCCTTGTGGCTGATAATGTCGAAGTTGCTTGCTCTGCCATCGAAAAGGCTGCTATGGAGCGTGCTGTTACTGATGTCGACGATGGCTTTGCAGCTTCATACGAGATCCGTCGACGTCACCGGGAAGTAAGTACTGGATATCAGAGGATTATGGGGGAAACAGCTGACTTTTGTTTACAGCTTCGTACTGGTCAAGTCTTCTGGGATCCTGCTGCGCCTCCAGCCAACTTTTCAGCTGGTCTGCCGGATCCCTTGCGCATAAAACCCGCTGGTTTACTAGCCCACCAACTTGCAGTTTATGACGATTTCTGTAAGTCTATACTATTATCTTGGATCACCACCTTATAGTCTTCTAGCTCTCGATCCTAAACGTCGAACAACTTTGAGTCGCCCTTCGTCTTCGATGACCTACTCCCGTAACGAGCATGTCAATCCCGCTCTTTACGCTGCATCCCCCACTCCTGATCAAAACATGGGTCAGCAAGTCCACACGAGCCATCAAGACGCAATGGATAAATTCTCTATAACTATCAGAGACCTGGAAAGTCTGATCGTCCAGCTTCACATTCCTTCACTCTCCGCTTTACCATCCAACCACGACATTCGCCACCTTCTCCGTCAAGTGTTGTACACCGCTGCGGAATCTGTTGACCGTCACCGCACCCCTCTTTTGATGTCACAGAAGATCGTCCAACTACTCTACAAGGCATCCTCTCAACTCGGCAGAGAAATTTATGTGATGCTCCTGGATCAACTTTGCCGCGCTTTTGAAGATGTTGCCAAAGAGGCGATTACGTGGCTTTTGTACGCCGAGGACGAGCGTAAGCTCAACATCCCAGTAACAGTTACGCTCCTTCGCAGTGGTCTCGTCAACGTTTCGCTTCAGGACCAACAGCTGGCTAAGAGTTTGTTTCAAGACCCTCGCCCGAGCTTGCAAGGTTTTGCTGCTGGTCTTGTTCGGGAGTGTTTGTCTAGTGAACCCCCTGTCGCGTCGCAGAGCCAGCTGACCTACACTATCGAGGTCCTCGGTCAGCTCGCTCAAGCTGGCAAGGCCAACGAGGAGTACGTGCATTCCTTGCTATATTTCCAGTGACTCACATCCTTTAGGGTTAACCGACTTCTGGACGATCTCCGTGGTGTCAGGAGGCCAAGCACATCCACAACTTCGGACGGCGTTGTTGTCCGCCAGCCATCTGTGAAGCCAGAAACCGAGCAACTGAGAGAAAAGCTCTTCATGTGGTTCCAGCAATGGGTCAACATCTTCCAGCGATCGCACACCCCTGAGAAAGCCTTTGTCCCCTATATCACGCAATTGACAAAACAAGGCATTCTCAAGGTTGAAGACGTATCTTCATTCTTCTTCCGCGTTTGTCTTGAGGCTGGCATTAACAGCTACATGAAATGCATCACTGCCGGGGAGTTTGACTATGCCTTTCAAGCTCTTGATGCCATGTCTAGGCTCATTGTTTACATCATCAAGTATCACGGAGACGCAAGTGGTGTCAATAACGACCAGGCTAAAGTTCATTACCTCACGAAGATTTTGTCGATCGTCGTCCTGGTCCTCGCTAATATGCACGAGGAGCAGGGAGCCGTTTTCCAGCAGAAGCCGTTCTTCAGGTTTTTCTCCAGTCTAGTCAATGACCTACATTCAATGGAGGCCCACCTTGGCACTGCATACTTCCATTTATTGGTTGCAATTGGGTATGCTTTCAGCATTTGAACCAAATACCCGTAGTTGACATGACATAATAGTGACACCTTTAGCTCTTTGCAGCCCATGTACTTCCCAGGATTCGCGTTCTCCTGGTTATCCCTCATTTCCCACAGGCATTTCATGCCTAAGCTCCTCCTTGCGGAAAACCGTGAGGGCTGGTCCGCATTCCACAAGTTATTGCTCTCGCTTCTCAAGTTCTTGGCTCCCTTCTTGAAGGAATCCGACCTCCAGTTGGCCGCCCGAGACCTTTACAGAGGTACTTTGCGTCTCCTTCTCGTCCTCCTTCATGATTTCCCCGAGTTCCTCAGCGGATACTACTTCAGCCTATGTGATGCTATCCCTTACCGTTGTGTTCAGCTCCGGAATATCGTTCTCAGCGCATTCCCCCTCTCCATTGTACTTCCAGACCCCCACCTTCGTAATGTCAAATTCGACTCGATCCCTGAGATGGGTCCTATACCACCTATCTCCTCCGACTTCGCTTCGGGTCTCAGAGTTCCTGAGCTGAGGAATGGATTGGATCAGTACCTTTTCAACCGCGGCACTCCCACATTCCTGGCCTCACTAAAAGAACGCTTGAAATCACCAGCAGTACCAGAAGGCTCCACCGAAACTTACAATCTATCCCTGCTGAACTCTGTGGTTATGTACATTGGAGTGTCGTCGGTCGCACAGGCAAAATCGAGGAGTGGATCCCCTGTTTTCAACCCTACTGAACCTGGTGTTATTGCCCTACAGTACTTGGCCACTAATCTAGACGTCGAAGGCAAGTGTATATCTTTTCTCAGTCGTCTATTTCTTATCATCTTCCAGGACAACACCACCTCCTGAGCTCTATGGTACTTCACCTACGATATCCCAATGCCCATACCCACTGGTTCTCGTCCCTTCTCCTACACCTCTTTCTTGAGGTAAAAGATGACCGTTTCCGTGAGGTCATGACGCGGGTTTTATTGGAGCGCTTCGTTGTGCATCGCCCTCACCCATGGGGTGCTTTGGTTACCTTTATCGAGTTGCTCAGGAACCCGAAATACGAGTTCTGGAACAAAGAGTTTATCCGTGTTGTTCCCGAAGTCACTATACTTCTTGAGAGTGTAAGTCTGACAGTATTACCCACACAATGTCCGTAATGCTCATGCCGGCTCATCAGATTGCGAGGTCCATCTATCAACCCTAGACTATCGCGTTCTGCATTTTCCTACTTGCTATCTCTTGCGCACATCTGTGTTACTTCAGGGTTTTTTTCTCTATTTTACCGACTTCCCCACCTTTTTTACCGACTGCACTCACTGTATTGTAACAACTTCCCCGCTTATCCCAGTGTTGAATCCAGGTGTAACATGTCAGCATTGATCATGTGCCATACCGTACGAATAAATTCACGTTCTTTTCTCATGTAGGAGATCTGCTCAGGCGTTCATATGTTCTATATGGTGTCATCTATGTCGTGGTCCATAAGTTGCTCTAGGTTACATTTTCCGTGACACGTGTAGATAACATGAACTTGTTGCTTGAACTACTAGTCGAGCCATGATAATCGATCGTTCCAAGTCCAACTACCAGCATCAGAGCATCTGAAAACACTAACAGGAGGTTGACGAGATTTCATTAACTGAGGAAAAATAAACATACCCTGCACCTTCAACACCTGCGGCGCCGAACTTGTCGGCCCGTCCATTCACCACGATCCAGTCCGGCGATAGAACACCCGTACGGATGGGGAAGAGTCGGACCGCACGCTCAAGACCATCCAGGTCTGTATATTGGAGGAAAAGCGATGTGGCTGCAGGATTTGTGGGATGCGGCTGAAGGAACAGTATGGCTAGTCGTCCAAGCGTGGTCATCAGCACGTCAGCGAGAGGAACAAACAGGTGGCTAACCTGATGATGGCCTGACAAACCGCCTGCCACCAAAGCACCATGCATCGTTGTCAAACCTCCAAGCACTCCCCACCTGCTCTAGCCAGGCCTGTATCAGTCGTTCTTTGGCACAGCCAATCACGACCAGGTTGCCCTCATCAAAGTCGGCTAAAGAGGTCAGTTCATAGACTGCTATCACCTGGGCATCGATGGCGTGGAATAAACGCAAGGTATATGCAATGCGTAGGGCAGCACGGAGCTCAGGAGAGGGCGCCAAGGAGGGGACGAGTAGTGTTAGTGGTGCGGGACTGGATAGAATCGCTTGGAGACGCTGGCGGGGTTGAGCGGGGATTGTGTTATTTTGGAAGTGGGGGTGTAGCTGGGGATCCAGATATAAACCAGGGAGAATATATGTTAACGAAGCGAGGGACTAACGAACATACCTTCCATGCGAGCTCCCCTTCAGAAGATGAACCACCCCTCGCAAACCACACGATCCTATGCTTATGATCCTCCACTTCGAGTGTGATTTCGTTCCCATCAACATCGAGAACAAAGATGATGGACCACTTTATTGCTTCATCCATCTCGTCACCTTCTGAATGTTCCAACAACGATATATTTCCACGATTACAAGCATCCAGCCATGTTTTCAGATCAAGCGAAAACATGGAGACGTTGGTAGTCCGGACGGACGACCGCCCACTCCCCGATGCCAGGGTTACTTCCAAGCGAGCCAAGCTGTGTAGGCGCCGTGACTTACTATTATGTGGAGTGGATCTTAGCAAGGAACTCACTGGCCCGGTATACCCAAAGCATGAATCTGCCATCCATACATCGATCCGCTCTCCTGGGGAACGGACACGGTGAGGGTGAAGCAATGCGGCTGTTGGATCGTTATTGGATAGTCACTCTCGCTCCGCACGGGAGCACGGACAGGTGTTTCAGATGAGGATGAAAAATATAACTTGTTCAGAAATGCTTGTACGTGATCATTTTTCAAAACCTCTGGGTACCAGTGTGGACGGCCAGGATCCTCGTAGTGACTGCATTAAGAATAATGAGGTAATTAAGCTGTGATGTGAATGGGGAAGACAACACACCACACATATGTATCGGGATCCCAAGTCTTCAACACCCCGACCAACTCACGGGTATGCCACGGTGGAACATTGTTGTCTTCCCCTCTGAATTCGGGCTCGTCAGATGATTCAAGGAACCCATCGTGTAACGGGATATAGTGGAAGCAGTAGAATGCAGTGCATAAGCATGACCCACCCGTGCACAGCCAATATCGGTGTTCCTACCAAGTTTGATAGAAACAGATCATTATCATCAGGGGTAAGCGACGTCTCGAGCACAGCGCGGAGGAAGGGATCGATGAAGTGAGAGAACCTGCAATGCGCAATAGATGTGTCCTTCGAGACCTAGTATAAAAAAGCAGAAATATACCGGCTCATACTCCAAGACACGTATGCCTGTGACTTGATGTATCCCGCAGCTGGGACAGCTATGGATGACATCCAATATCAGGGCGTTATATGGACGGAAAACGAGCATGCGCACCTCCGCATACTCGGTCGGGCCACCTCGCTGCCATGTACCATACCCCCTGACCTCCATTGGAGTGTCCCATAAGGACGACACGCGTGTCAGGATTGAAACCCCAATTTCTCCATCCACAGACAGCAGAAAGGATGTCTGAAAGAGCTGAGACTGATAAAAAGGCGTCGGCTGCAGAGGGTCCGTGCCAGTCTAAGCCCTGCAGGGGCATCACGCGCAAGTGAGGGTAACGAGGGTAGAATGACTCGACACTCACCCACTCAGTTCCACCCGTCGGAATCACAACCCACGCGTACTTTTGTCGCGATAGGGAATCGGCCCAGAATGACGTGGTAAGGATATCTACACCGGCACCGTCTATGGTATTATGGTTTGAATGACACAGAATCACGCAGGATGTCGATGCACCACGCACGTAGCGCAATGACGGGTTCGTTCCCTTTACAAACCCGACCTCTGCCTTGACGTGTCTCATGTAACCCCAACTCCATGAAGGGTAATTTCGGAGGAATGACAGTAAATGCAGTCACCCTAGACTTGGCAAAGAAGTACGTCGCACGAACTGGTGTGAAAGTCGATTGTGTCCAAAAAGGGGCGTGTACAAGGGGGATAGTTACCTCAAGCACGAACTTGTCGATATGCGAAGATAGTCCTGCGTTGGAACTCATTGTGGGAGAAGCTGCTAGTGAGGATGTAAGCTTGACAGTTAACTCTGTCGTACTCTCTGGAATGCGCTCTGCATCGGATAGGGCAAAGCGCAGGGGCACAACTCGCATCTGAGTGGGGGCGATTCGGATAGGTTCTACCAGGGTGACAGTGAGGGAGCTATTTGGAAAGCTAGAGAGGACATCGATCAGGCAAGCATTTGTAACGGTCCACCATCCTTGTGTATCGAAATCTACGGATGTTAAGCCAATGCCGATGGCCTCGCCGAATGGTCGACCGCCAATAATATGAGGTGCAATGGAGTGTGCGGGAGAATGCTGAAGAGGCAACTTAAGATATGTGGAGGGGGGTCGAAGCAGCGCAGAGTTCCTCGAAGACGCAGGGTAGCAGAGGGAGCTCGAGTGTTGTAAAGGCAATGAAGGGAATTCAAGTTGGATAGACAGTGAAATGTCTAAAATGGGGCATTTGGAGGCATATGTATCAGGGTCACCAAATAGCCGAATCTTGAAGGATCGTCAAGAAAGCACAGATGCATGCACTGCAGAGCAGAAACAAGGACCCATACCTCGTATGCTCCACAGATGACTACTTCATACCTTGTACCTACCCCATCCTCACTTCTCCTTGGCAAAACAGGGAGCCTCACCAGTTGCGCTGGTGCTCTCGCCATCGCGTACACATTGCCGGTATGCCACACTGGTACATGCGTCTTTCGTTCTAGTGACGCGGGAGGTGGAAGGATAGTGAAGAACGTGCCTTGCACAAGACTTGTACGAAGGAGAGGATCGACATTCACCCCGGATGCAAAACGGGTATCAGCCGCCTGTGGTGTTGGCGGTGGATAGACGGTCAACCAGCCCCGGAGCACGCTGACATGCTGGAAACCTGCCCAACCCTCAGTTGCGCGCATCTGTTTCCAGGGGATGTCTGGATATGAAACGAGGATCTTCCCATTAGAGTCAGCTGTCGTGCGCGTCCACGAAACATGTATGGATGGAGACAGTGAGGATAGGTATGTTAGATCGGACGTAAGTGGGATTGGGCAGCTGGAGACTGCGACCAGATTGGTGCTTAATACTCATGTATAAACACTAGGGGAAGTGAAGTGACTCACGATCGAGAGGGTATACTGGAGAAAGGAAGTGTTGCTCGCGGGCGTGGACGGGGAACGGACCAAGGACCTGTTTGTCGAACACCTTTTCGTTAGAACGCGATCATATCGACATCACAAGAAATCCACAACACACATCCCACTCGGGATCCAACTTGATACGCCAGTCACAGACAAGAGTCGCATCCATAGCCACTCTGGATCATACAGGTTGAATGTTGAACGTTGAGCGCTGGTGTGGGACACTCCCGACACTTCGATTTAGAGATAGTACAAGACTACAAATCCAATTCCTTCCCGACAACGTCATGGTATACACATCCGCCGTGCAGCGTAGTTACTTTTTCCCAGACCTGCAGTTGCATAAGAATCACAAACCAACAGGAAAGCGTTTACATACTTCTTGATGCCACCCCCGGGCGGTGCGCCACCTATCCAGCGAGATCTCCGTAGAATGTTTGAAAGTAGAGTATATGTGCGTACCTTTAGCGGCTGTTTTTCATCAGCAATCACGAACGTATCAGTCAATGCCACAAGATCGTAGTGAACTAGACGCACCCTTTTCTCGCGCAGCCTTCAATGCAGCCTCTTCGGCTCTCTTCTTCTCCTTCAAGGCCTTGTCATCTTCATCCTCATCCTTCTTGTCTTTCTTAGGTGTCTATAAAACACAACAGAATGGTATCAAGCAGACCGTACAGCCGGTCGAGGCTGATATTTGTTGGAAAGGGCATCACGTACCTTCAAAGGCTTCAACTTCCCGCCTTGCCGCGACATGTCGAATGAGAAAAGCAGTTTTATTGTAGAAATTGGTGCAAAATATTTGACTCGATTTGGTGGAAATCGTCCCAAAATATCCAGCCCCTGCATCGACTACAACGCCGACGCCAACTCATTTGCTCGCTCGCTCGTCACCACCTATCCTCTGCGCCGCCATCACATGCAAATACAACCATGAGATCTTTCCCCCCACATAGATTTGCCCCAGAGGCCCGAATGCCATCGCACCGCGAAAATACAGGACAGCCCTTTACTCTCTGCCACGTCTTCGCAGGCTCGCAGCAGCCCGGGTACGCCTGATGCTTACTGTAGTAGGGTATCGCGAGAGCAGAATTTCTTGGAGTATCCCCCATGTGCTCCAGTTAGACGTGTTAGTTGCTCCCAAAAGCGAAGGAAGACGAATGCATTTGATGTGTTGGTTAAGCAACCGCGATCAAGCCGGCTGGTCTGCGGCGGGCACTTGCTCTGAGCCTCTGTCCGCAGCGAAAATTATGAGCTATGGATAAGCTCCATGAAGGAGATCTGGACAGTTTTGTCGTCCAGGCCGTCTTAGATGATGCACAGACACCGTTCGCCGACTTGGTGAATTGCAACGATGGTCGCTGGGCCTGTGACAAGACTGTATGTCCTCTGCATCACAAAAAATTTGTTTACTGTAATGCCCACTGCAACTTTAGCATATGCTCGATGATATGGGGATGCAGATAGAAAGAGTTCACCGAGGCGTTGGATTTCATGGGAGCCTGGTTTCAAAATGTCCCAGTAACTCTGCTCAAGGGGTTGTTTGCCCGCGTCAGAACTCGCGTTGCAGGGAAAAAGTTTATTGAGTTTTTAGTTTCCCGCTAGCGTGATTCTGTGAAAGGGTCGGCCTCTGCTTTTCTTTGTTGCTTGTCGTCGTCGTCGTCGTCGTCGCTGCTCGTCGCTGTCGTCGACGTTGAGTGTGTTGTTATTTGTTGCCCGCAAACATTTCGCAAGGACGATGTTCTCGACTCCCCGCCTCGTCTTGAACGTCAAGTCGCAGCATCAGCAACAGCAACAGCAACAGCAACAGCAAATCACGTTAACAGCCCCGCAGCACCGCGACGCCCTTAACGGTTTTCAATACCAAAACGCCCTTAACGCCAGCCAGCTTCCGCCCAACATTCAGCACCCACAGACAATCCAGATTCCAATGCTTAGCGCACTCCAGGTGCCTCAGCCCCAGTTAAACTCACAGACAAACGGCCCACCGCCTCATCATCATCATCAGCAGCAGCAGCAGCAGCAACAACAACAACAACAACAGCAGCAGCAGCAGCAAAATGCTCTCGGGCAACAGGGTCAGGGCATCCCGCCACCCCCACCGCAAAACGGACAGGATTACACACTATCGAGTGTATTGCACTTTCTACAGACGGAATGGCGCTGCTACGAGCGCGACAGAAATGAATGGGAAATTGCAAGGGCTGAAATGAGGGTGGGTGACCTCGCTCTTTGTTTCTTGTATTCGTGGCCATGTTGGACAACTCGGATCATTGGCCTCGTATTTGCTACTTTGATACCCTTATGCTCATATCACGCTGTCATAGGCTCGCATTGCCCTCCTTGAGGGTGAACGTCGTTCTTTCGAAAATGTAAAACTCGACCTTATGCGACGTATCAAAATGCTGGAATACGCATTGCGCATGGAACGGTATGCCCCCCGCTATCTTCCGACCCTACCCACTCTAAAATATCGTGGCATGTGTCAGCTCCAAGCAACTAGGGCAGCCGTCAACGGTCACACAATCATCCAAGCTAAATGCGACTCAGCAGAGTGCCAAAGAGGACGCGAAAGAAGGCAGCAGAGGAAGTTCACCGCGCAGCGAAGGCATGTCCTTCGTTTTATTGCACCTTCGTCTAATTAATCCTGGCCTTTGCACAAAGACTCTCCTCTCCCACCAGAACGTGCCCCCAACGTCAGTTCCGCTGCTCCGCCCCGGCAGCCCTCGTGGTCGGGGATTCCCGCCACCAGTACCCTGCAGACCACTGGTGCGGCCAGTTCCGCACTGGCTGCTAGGGCTCCGCCTGGGCGCGACCCCAAATCTCGCGCACGCAGCCGCGAATATCTCAAACAATGTCTCCAAGAAATATCTTACCTTACATCCCCCCAGGCGATGAATCCCCTTCCTAACCGTCCCCTCATTACAAACCCCAACCCTCCCATGGGACCCAATCCATCCGTCATGAACCCAGGTTCAGCAGGCGGCGTCGGTATGGGTGTTGGTGTCAATTCAAATGCACCAGGGCTCAGTGGGTCTGTTGCTGTTACGGCAGCGCAAAATCCCGGTCTTGCACAACCTGGACAAGCACAAGTTCCACAGTCTTTTGAGCCGATATATAACGGACGCCCAAGGAAACAGCTCCCGGATGGTCAGCCACAAGGTGTCAGTGGCTTGAACAGCGTATCAGGCAAGGAGTTCCCTCTTATGGGTGGCACACAAACTACTAGCGCTACCATGAACCTCGCTCCTCCGTCGACAGGATCGATGGAGAGGGGGAATCCGTTTGCAACAGGTTCAGCGCTGTGCCAACAACCACAGCAACAGCAACAACCCCGTCAAGTCCCACAGACGCCAGACAGCGAGTCCGGGCAGTCGCAGCAGTCGCAGCAGTCACCACAATCACAGCGCGTGTCACAGCTGCCACCCCCTTTGCAACAGGACGGCACTCAGACTCCTGAGTTGCATGCTGAAGAAGAGTCATCAAAGCGGCAAACGGCCATTTTCCGTCCTGGGACGGAAGACGCAAGTGAATGGCGAGAGAAACTTCGCGCGACATATGAACAACACATGCAGCGGTGGAGAGACGCTGAAGAGGATGAATCAGAAGAGGTTGGGGAAGAGGAAGATGAGTCAGAAAGCGTTGGCGTAGGAGTAGATGAGGGCGAAGGTGATGGCTCCAAGTCATGGAAGTCAAAGAGGACTTTGAGAAAGTCGGTTTACTCCACTGGCTATGTTGTTCCGCAGGAACTAATGATGTGCTAATCTCCAGTCACTTGGATGCCGTACGCGCCGTGGCCTTCCATCCTACTGAACTCTGCCTTGCCACAGGGGGGGACGATGGTACCGTCAAAATTTGGCGAATGGATGTTTCCACTCTGACTTCCTCCACGTGCGTCACCCACTTGTCCTTTTTACCTCGTGTCCTCATCGCATTCACACAGCTCCCGTCCAGCAACGGAAAGTGAGCCCCAGCTCACCCTCCGCGGTCACTCTGCTGCGATCACGCGCATTGTACACTCGCCCACGCGCCAGCTCATTTACAGTGCCTCGCTTGATGCCAGCATACGAGTATGGTCGCTTCCTTCATCGTCACATACCACTTATGCGCCTTATGACCCGACTTCTGCGCGGGGCGAACTTATCGGACATACGGATGCTGTTTGGGATCTTGCCCTTGTACGAGACGAAAGCACCCTCATTAGCGGTGGTGCCGAAGGCGCCATCAAGATATGGGACGTTGGCATTCCTGGCGGGGGTGCACTTCGGTTATCGTGGGGCTACCACGGTCTGGAAAGGGAGGCTAGTGAAAGGGAGGAGCCGGGTGCCACATCCGTAGAGCCGATCAGGACAGACTTGAAGAAGGTTGCTGTATCTTATCAAAATGCGGTTGTGAAGATATTTGAGATAGAGACTGGAAAAGAGGTATCGCGATTATCTACGGATACGACATATGGTTGGTCTTTCCTAGGTACCCCCGCCCAATTGATGCTTACGCGTTCTCATAGATGGTACACCAGCGACCCAGATCAATCGGATCATCTCACATCCGACGATGCCAATGCTTGTTACTGCCCACGAGGACAAATTCATCCGCATGTTCAACATTTCAACAGGCAAGTCCATCTATCCCTGGACGAGTTCACATGCTGACACGATACAGGCCAATGCACTCACAACATACTTGCACACTTGGATGGCGTGACCTCGTTATCCATCGATGCGGCCGGGTTCTCTCTCGTCTCAGGCTCACACGACTGTTCAGTGCGCTTCTGGGATCTGTTAGGCGCCCGAACGTGTACGCAAGAAATGACATCACACAGAGAAAAGGCAAAAGAAGGCGTTCTAGACGTTGAATTCCATCCCTCCTTACCATTCATGGCAAGCGCAGGCGCGGACGGCGTCATTAAACTCTATGCATCATCATGATTCACAGCTCACCCACCGGACTTGATTCAAGGATTTTCTTTTCGTGTACACACAAGTCTTAAGCTTGATGTGGCGGGATGGAGTCATAGATCAGCACGATTCTTACGTTTTTTTGTCTGCTGTGTAGGTATGCAGTGCTCAATCAAGGTCGTGGATCTTCACACAATACATTTGGGTTCTTTATTCCATATACCCTCAGTTGTCTTGTTTTTCATACGACTGTGCAATGTTTGTTTGAGATTGACAGCACTTTCAGGGTGATTTGGAATGAGTACACAAGGATCCTTGCACCAGGTACATGATGTTATCAGTCACTGACACCAATGGACTGGGACTCTAAGATTTAACAACTCGCGTTTTGAGATCCTTCGAGGTCAGAAATGGAACGGGTTGGAGTTAAGAAATAAGGCTACAGCAACTTGCTATGAGTACATGGATATATAGGCGTTAGCCAGGGTAAAATATGTGTCAAAGAACAACGAAAATCGAACTCTGTACTTCCCAAGCGATTAAATAGCTGCAAAGTGGGTTAGAAATACCTTGATAGTGTCAACGAAGAAACTCACTGATCTTCATTCCTTGGTCTGCTGTGAGGATTTCTATACCGAGTTTATGGGGCTTAAGTAGGTCTCTACACTGGTCACTAATGACGTGGTTTATAGGACGGTCCGATGTGTATGTCTCCTTGCAATGCATGATGTATACCCTGAGGCCGGCGAGTGCATTGTGCAGGACTTCAGGAGAAGTCATATCTTTTTTCTTCTTCTTCCGGAGTCGACCATTCTTAGCCCTCGAGGAGCTACGGGCAAGGACGACTTCCGTGGCAAGGTTGACCATCTCCTGAACCAAATGTTCGGGACTCAAATGACCGTAAAGAGCGTCGATCGGCCGGCCTGTAGGATATGAACATTCTATGAATATGGCGGACAAGTCATGTGGAATTTTGGGTGCAGCTGCACGCCAGACGATGATGTTTCTAGGGTTTTGCGCAATGCTGTCTGGTTCGACATCCCCAAAGAAGATGAATTCGTGGCCGGTCGGGACATGTTTGATGAAGAAACACGAGCTTTCGTAAATCCCAGAATCGTTCTTTCCGTGACTGATGGTCGCGTTGCGAACCGAGACATCTGGGAAGATGGACTTGTATTTCCCATCGTCGCTGAGGCTAAGTGCAGTGGAATGAGAAAGTCTACGCGATTATGAAGAGGTAGACTGACGTTTGATAAACCAATCGACACAACGGGTTGTCCTCGTCGTAGCCGGCCAGTCTGGGCCATATCCGACCAGAGAAAATGGTCTCGAGGTCTTTGAGAGTCTGTGGGGAGCCGTATATACATTTGCTGTCGCCACCCATGGAGCCCGCAGACATCACCAGGCTGCTTATGTGGTCGAGGTGGGCATGTGTGAGCAGGAAGCATCTCTCGGCATAAGCGTCAGTACATATTGGTTGTGCGAGGGACTGCAGGGAGCTCACTTGACCGTCGAATACACAGTGAAGGGTGTGATTTTCTTCGGGGATTCATCGTCTGTGGCAGGTTCGCTGAACACTGTTGGATTTCGTTTCAAAATATGGCCAAGTGCTCCGTGTCCTGAACCTAGGAAAGGATGAGTTAGGAAAGGGTGTGTCGGAGAGAGGGGTTGCCACAGACCTGCCTCCAGCGCGATGATGCCATCGTCCCAAGACGCGTTGCAAGGTTTGAGCAAGTACCTGTGGAACTCTTGTATTCCAAATACGTGGAATAAACGCCATAGCGCCTACACGTACCCAGAGAGGTTGGTCTCGTCCAGACCGCCACCGGAACCCACTACAACGATATCGAAGACGGGCATGACACTGACGAGGGAGAAGGTTGGGTCTACTTATACACGCACGAGCCGTATTATATTTCTCTCGCCGAGCTGACAATTGGCAGTTGGACTCCGCCCTTGTTTAATAGTACGTAGAAGAATTTCTCCGGGAGCAGTAAGTCGCGCAGGTACAAGTACTGCAGCTACTTATAACACTTCACAGCTCAGCCCAATCATTTGAATTTGCTCCATTCTTATGCTCTGACTCATGCCTGGCCTTGTACCATCAATTAAACAAAGTCAGGACGCGAGTCAAGCCACTGTGGTTCACTGAGGTGCTGTTCGTGAGAATGGGGGACCGTTATCACTGCAGGGTTGATCCTGGATCTGACTCCTGAGGTCAATCATACTAATCAGGGATCCACAATTGCTCAAAGGTGTGTGTATTCGTGTATGGAATCATTCAACCGAACACGTCTGATCTACATAACAGGATAAAGTTAGATTTTGAAACGTTGATCGGTGTCATGATCGTTACATCGTTTTGACTGCAAAGGAATCGTCGAGAGCACAACGCAACACTCTGGGCACCTTTGTGGTCGGAACGAATACCTTGAACCGAGACTTTAAACGTGACTCACGAAGTCCCAACTAGCATCCCCTGATACCTCACTTTGCATATATGGGACAGTACGACAAGACACTCGGTGTGTTAGTTTAACCTGTCGCAAAACCGATCTGCTGCCTCAAAGCGCTCTTTTGTGGGCACTTTCTGTGTCACTCATGTTCCATGGGAAACTGATCGTGCTTTTTTTCCAAGCCAATACCCATCTTTTCTGGATCGTCACCTACCTTGCGCTGTATTACGGGAAAAATTAGCGGATCCCTTGTTCATCCATTACTTTACTCAGTTTTCGCAGAAGACAACAATCCCTTCCATATCACGTCTGCACTAATATCTTTAATTCTAGCAACATCGCGTTCATATTTTCCAGATATGTGCGTCGTGGCGATGATCAAGACCCTTCATCATTGGCACAGTTCACAGTGCAGCGAACATGTGCTCATCTTAGCTCAAACCTTGTGCATTAAATTAATAGGTTGATCTACCGGGTGTTCATTCCGTCCTTTGTCCTTTTCAAAATGCTGATCCTCCAATGCTTTCACAAATTTCGACAACCCACCAAATTCAGACTCTGACTTGATCAGATGTATAAGTTAGTAAGAGGGTGAAGAACCTCCATGATGGGCGTGTTCTTATTGTAGACTATTCACACTGACAAAATAATGGAAAAAGACCATATTTCAAAACCGATCAGGTGCAGTAACTGGCATCTGCATGAAAGTAAGCTGTAAAGCACCATTTGAGGCTTTGAGATAATACATCAAGGTTTCTGTACATGCGCCAATTTGCCCTCAATTCTGGGAATCTATTCCTATAGTAAAATACAGCATTTTGAAAAGAAAGCAAATCAGATTTACAGGGGTTGCACCATAGGATGTCTTCTCACACTCGAAGGGCCGCCGCGATCAGGGCCGGAGGCCATGATCACGGTTCCTGCGTCTCTCTGAAAAAGGGGGACATTTCATTGCTTACATAACCAAGACTTTCATAATGTGGTCACTGAACGCAATCACGTTAGGACATTTCGGGAATGGGACTGGAACTTCCTCGAGTCCTCGCTCAGGGCTGTCTACGCTAGAAGCTATGCTCATTGCTATGCCCTCACGGCGTCATCTGATACTACGTAAAATTCGGGACTCAGCTTACACAACAAGAGACTCTTAGAAAGTCCAATCAGAGTTGTGACAGAGCGTTGAAAGGTTGGATAGGCTGATATGATCATACACCAAACGTGTAGTGCGCGGATCAGGTGCGAGTGTGAGTTCTGTAACTTCTGTTACCCTTGACATTTTGGCCACAAAGAGATGGCAAGGGACCAAAACCTTATGGGCTCTCAGCTTTGTCTTTGTGCTCGAAACGGATGTTTTACCTGGCGGCGAACTAAAAACTTTTGTCAATTGGTGGCAAGTTCAACGTGACCCGCGAAGTGTCCACTGCTGAATCGAAGGTGGACGAATTACGCTATGCGCGCTTGCTGCAGTTTTTTTCCTTGAGTGCTCGGCAAGCATTGTTACTCAACTCGGCAAGTGCTAAGCGTTGAAACACCCAAGCTGCTGTTTCAGCGTTTGCGTTTTGCAGATGGCCCCCACTTGAACTTGCCTATGAACTCAGCTAGGTCCATCCCTTGATACTACATTTCACACACATGGGCCAGTATGACAAGACACTCGGTGCGTCAGCCTACTAGGTTTAACTCGCCCCAAAGTTGACTCGCTACATCAAACTTCAAAGGTACTCTCTTGGTGGGGACTCTCTGTGTGTCACACGCATCACCTTCTGTGCGTATCTGACTGTGCTTTTTAAGTCAATACGTATCTGTTCGGGCTCGTCTCCTACCAATTTGCGGTATATTACGGGACAAGTAAGCAGGACACTCCGCTTGGACCATTACTTCACTTAGCTTTTGCAGAATTCAATGATCGCCTTCATATAAAGTCTGCATTGATATAATTACTGTCAGCAGTATCGCATTCATACCTTACTTCCTAGATTGATGGTCTTGTGCCTGTTCATCATTGACATAGTCCACAGTGCAGGGTGAGTATGTTAATCTTATTCGCAGTTCACATTCAAACTCTGCACTTTGACAGGGCAGTCTACATGGTTTGGGTATATGCGTTCGTTCTGTCCTTCGTGCCTTTCAAAATACTAAACCTCCAATAGCGTCACAGATTTCGGTTACCCACTCGCTTTGGGATGTAAGTCGCCGTTACCGTCCCTTTTGAGCGGTTGCAATTGATTTCCAAAGACGAACTTTGGCCCTTCCCATTTACACCGATCGGCACTGCAGCTGCTGCGCTGATTACGCACCTACTTTTGGGCAACCGGTATGTGCACACTACATTGATAATGTCATTGGTACTGCTTAACAGTCTCCCCTCGCGCTTGCTACAGTATCTGGCGCCTCACTGGAAACACACCCTTGTATATCGGTATCATCATTATGGCTGTCATTACATTCTGTCTCGGTATGGGCTGTGGTATCTGGGCATGGACCATTCACGTGTGAGTGGCAAAGCTTGAATCAGAGGTTCATGTACTGATAATTTTGCTACTCGTGCTAGTATTGCGGAACTCCCTCGCATTGATTCCATCGCAACCGCATGGCTTTCGATGCAGGTAATCCTCGACACAGTCCTTACAGGTTAGATGATCCACGCCATCTCCTAATAATCATATATGATAATTCTGGTCACTTATTCAGTTGTACTCTCTTTTACCCTTTATCGCGCAAGGACGGGTTGCCCTCCGTCCGATACAGTTATTTGGCGTTTGATTCGCGGCGCTCTCCAAACCGGCTTATTTGCCAGTATTTTTGCAGTGGGGGAGCTGACTTGCTTCCTCCTGTTACCGACCAGCTACTTATATGCCATGCTCGCCATACCTGTTGGTCGAATTTACTCTAATGTGAGTGGGTTGCATACCTGATTTTGATGATGTTTCGTGATGGACATGGCAGACTCTGCTTGATACGCTTCTGGTCCGGGAAAGCCTCAGGCTGCAGTTGTCAAGTATTGAGTTCCAGAGAACATCAATGGTATGTCGTTCCTTATTTTTGGACGGCTCATTTTGATTGTTCGTTGGAATTCTTTTCACTGGGTTCCCTTTGCTAATTTCTTCAATGCCGCCCATTTTCTGATGTGCAGTTGATGGGTTGGGTGCCTTCAGATGTTGGACAACCTCCGAGTGCCACAACTATGAGTATTCGCCAGAGTTTACAGGAAAATGTGGATCCGGCCTCATTTGATGCAGATAGGAAGAAGACTACTCTACATTTGGCTTAATGGCTCATCCAGGGTTGTGTACAGACTGTTGGTCTGTTATGTATGTAGGGAGGTACAGACCGTAGTCTGCAAGGTTAACCCAACCCACCCTCGCAGCTTGCTTTCTCCCCAGGACCGGCAACTGAGGCTGGAGGCGCTCCGCGCCTCCCCCACTTTCATCATCACGTTGCACCAGATCTATCACTATATAGACTCTAATCACTCGCGCCTGTATCTACGGTATAGTGCCCATATATAGATTTCTTTCTCCGTCAAAGCGCATCAGACCCCGCATAGACCAAAGAGCCATGGTTTAATTCGAACTCTGAGCCTATGAGATGTGTAGGTGCACTATTCTACACCGGGAACAGGTGGACAAGGCAGGTTACGCAGCTTGAGCCTACCAGTTTGTCACGGCCTTGCTCAACGGCTCAGAGATAATGACTTGTAAATCAACTCCACATCCTACTCTGCACTACTCATGTCGGATCTTGGCCTAACATCAGGAGAATTACCAAGTGCTTAAAATAAATGAGCGTGCATAGTGTGTAAATAGATCCAAAAAAACTATACATCCGTCATGAAAAGGAGCGACTACGTGAAGATGTGAGAGAAACAAAACGAGGAAAAAAAATTACAACCCGAGGATCAATAGATAAAATATCGATACTTTCACTGTGCACCAAGAAGGCTATTCAGAGCTTTCTGCACGTCATAGTCGTGTGCCTCCAGTGCTGCGACGGCCTGGTTCCGACTGAAGCCCATAGCGGATAATTGCTTGACAGGTTCAACATCCTCTTCAGCACCCGGCGGGCCGTTTTGTTCCATAATTGGTGTTGCTTGTTGAGCAAGGCTTGAGGGGGGAAGTGGCGGAGCCTGTTCGTGTTTCTTTCTCTTTCCAAATGGCAACCGTAACTAAAGAGAAAGAGTAATGAATCACAGGATGGTCTACCAAACGCCACAGCTAGACTCACGCTAATCTTGGAGTGTCGTGGGGGCGGAGCTGGCTTTTCATGCGCCACATCCCTCGACGATGATGTTGATGACCTCTGCGTTTTTGGAGAGGTAACCCGCGGCGGAGGCGATGCGGCCCGTCGATGTGGCGAGGCAGACCTTCCTGAGGTTACGCGTGGAGAGGAAGGACCACGAGGCGATGTCGGTGGGGAGATGGCAGGGAACGGCTTCCCAACATCAGATGGAGATGGAGATGCTGCCATGGTAAGTGCTTTTGAGGAGCGCGAAGAGAATGAATTATCAAGCTTCAATGCTTGTGATGCTTCCAGCCCCCCGAACGCCTCCCCGAACGCGATGCCAGCCGGCGGTCCTGGTTGGTTCGGTGGATTAGCACCGGTCTTCTCTGATTCAGCTGCTGGGCCAGTGCTCCAGGGACCAGCGAAAGCACTCTCAAACGAGACAGATGTACCGGACTGCTGAGGGGGAATTTCTTTGGGTCCAGTAAGGGTGGTTGTTGCCTGAGGCGAGGGTTTCGCCAACCCATTTGTATGCCCTGCCGGGGTTTTGTCTGGCTGAATATTGCCATTCATAGGAGTGACAGTGGACGGCAGAGTGGACTCCACGGTGCGCGTAGTAGTTGCTTCGGTAGCAGCTACAGCGGCTGTAGGCCCAAAGTCGAAGTTGTCGTCAAACGCAGTGTCGAATGAAAAACCTGACGAGGGCTGTGAAGGACCGGTGGTAGGTGGCTTACCGAACGCTTCATCAAAACTTGTCAGAGGGCTCTGAGTAGTGAATTCGGCGGGCTTGCTCAGTGGCGCACCAAAAGCATCAACAGGCACTGTGCTCGGACGCCGAGCCTCTGATTTAGTTGTGGGCACGCTAGAACTTGCCACACCACTATCCAACGGGTCAAAAACAGCATCAAAGGAAATTGGAGCTGACGGCAATGATAGTTCGGTTGACGGAGCGCCCACGGCAGCCTGAGCATCATTCTGTGTAGCATCTTCGTTGGTATCTTGGTCGCTGTCATTGTCACTATCCGAGTCCTGGACTTCCAACTCTTGCAGGTTCGTGGACAGGTCGGTCTCCTGTTCATCGGTTCTGTCTGATGGCTGCTCTGGAATGTCATCGAGTGCGGGGAAATGGGAGGCTGCAACATCCAGTGACGGGATTCGCGTTGGGTCGCTGCCTTGGTTGGTGACGGGTGTACCGCCATTAGGCGTAGCAAAGTGCTCGCTGATGGGGGTAGCAAAAGCATCATTAAAATCGGCGGATGTATGATGTAGACGAGGCGTGGTTGCGCCTTCCGCAGCGTCCGTGTCTGGTGCAGTCGCGGGTGATTGCTGCCTCTCCCCCTCAAATGCTTGCATAAAGCCGAAAGGGTTGTCAACAGTCATGATCGGGTGGGGAACAGGGGGAGACTCGATGGGAATGGACACCGTCGAAAATGACCTGAGAGGAGACTGTGACCGGGGTGTGGATAAATCGGCGGACTTTGTGAGCTTGTCGAACGGATTGTTGCTCTTGGCGCCACCAGGGCTGATCGTCCCAGTTAAGTCTGGAGTTAAAGGTAACGGCTGAGCAGCGGCAAAGGCCAATGAATTCGCCGGGGATATTGCCCTCTCAACAGCGGGGACATCCGCATCCACCTCTTCTCGTTCCTCGACAACGTTGGTAAGGTCCGTCTGTGCTTCCTCCAACTCCTTGTCAACCTTCGCCTTCTCGGATTCTTTTGTAGCGAACTGCTTCCGAGCGATAGCAAGGAGACCTTTTTGCTGCTTTGCCTCTTTCTTGACTTTCTCAACCTCCTGCCTTGTGGTGGCGATCTGGCTCGTCAGCTCTACGATCCCCCTATTCAAGTCTCGTACTTCCTCCTTATCTCGGAGGAATGACCCCTCCAATTCCGCTTTCTCGACCCGTACGGCGCTAAGATCACTCTCGCCCCTGATCAGCTCTTCCCGGACCTTCTGGATCTCGGCTGTCTGAGCTGCATGCCGTTCACGAAGGACGCCTAATAACGCAGTCTCGGTCTCGAACGACGCTTTAGCGGAAGCAAGCTGAGTCTGCAACGCAGAAAGCTGTGCCGCTTGGGTAGACAGGGTTATCTCGAGGTTCTCACGTTCTGCTTTGGTGGACTGCAGGGACTTGTTCGTCGAGGTGAGTTGGTTCTGCAGGTTACCAATTTCTGCAGACTGATCATGGAGTGAAGAAGATGTATGCGTGTCATCGTCATCCCCAAGGAGATCTTTGTTGAACGCTTAAAAAGCCGCCTTAGAACATCGCAAGTCCAGGTGGAGGTTGCACCTACGAGAATTAACAGCCGGTGCACCAAATGGATCAGTGACCGACGAGGTAGGAAAGTGGCTCGCAACCTGGCCACCAGTTTGCTGAGGCTGAAGCGTACTCTGGGGTTGCGTATTCACAGTCGACGAGGAAGCAGAGTCGTCCCACAGGAGATCCCGGATTGGCTCAGACAGTTGAGGGGCAGGTGCAGTGAATGGAGGAACAGGAGTTCGCATGGACGGAGGTACAAGTGACGGCGGGAGGCTTGCGGGAACATCCTTACCGGAAACCTTACCCTGGATAAGATGCAGTGCAACTGCCAACCCATCGCGCGTCAGACGACCATCGTTATTGATGTCGGCAAGATCCCTGCAGAAGCAGTTTGGCACATATACCGCGAGAGAAGGTTGCACCCACCAAATTTCAGCCAGTATATCTTCCGGCAACTTTGACCGCAACATAAAGGGGACAGCAACCTCGCCCTCGATGTAGCCGCGTTTAAGAGTGTCAAGGGTATCAAAGAATCGATCGGAAGCGGCTTTCTCCGCAGGGGTAATGTCCCATGGAATGTTTGACTGCGGAGTGGGAGCCACGGGTTGGAAGGGAGGTATCGTGGCTGTCTGTGCAGGACCCGGTCGTCTAGATGGTAACGCTGGCGGGACGTTGTGTATTTGACCAGTGAATTGTGGCTGTACCATCGTCTGCTTTGCGAGGGGTGAGGGGAACGCAGACGCAGCTGGACTACCCAAATGGGTGCTCCCTCCGGTCGCTTGAGGTACAACTGCGCCGCTTGCCTGCTCGTACAGGCCTGGGGGTAAAGAAGTGGGTATAAACGGTAGCTTGTTAGCCATGGAAGCCTGGATGAGGTACATGGCTATTGTGAAGTCTGTAGAATCGAGTGCGCCTCGGTCTTGCGTATCACACAGTGTCCTGAATGCGACGCTGAGAACGGGCGTGTCTAAGAAGGGACGCGAACAAACCATATTTGCGACAACTTCTCGACGGACAGTTTGGACTTCATGAATGTGTCACGAGCTTTGTCGCCTTAGAACGACGGGTTACTACACAGTTGAGTTGGAGGATATAGTGAAGACATACCACTTAGTAGACCGTCAACTGGACCAAATGTCTGGAACAACCTGATAAACCTGGCCCTATCCTGCGGTGTCAAAGGAGGCATGCCATGTATGGGTGGGGGCGACTTTGGAATGGACATTCCAGTCCCCTGTGGGACCAGTGGTGCTTGCATACCTTCAATAGTAGCGAGCGGCCCAGCTATATTGTGTCAGAAACATACGGACAAGCACGGAAATGGTGTGAAATCGCACGTTTGCTGAGGAGCGACTTGTCGACCTTCTCTCCCTTTTGGGCATGCCCCATTAGACGCAGAGCAATAGCTGCGCCTTTCTTTGTCAAAAAGCCGTTGTTGTCCTCGTCTGCGATGCTCCATATTTCACCAAGGACTGTTGGTGGGAGGTTGGAGCCGCCAAATATCTTGACTGCAACATCGCCAGTGAGAATGCCAATTCTCTGTGAGTCTGTCTGGGCAAATATCTGGCTGACGAAGGCGAGCTCTGCTTGTGTTGGCGTGAAATTGGTCGCCATTGAGCGCAACGGTGAAGTATGTAGCAAGTTTGACGAAGGACGCTCGGAGTAGTTAGTAATGAACTCCTTGCCGAAGGAAGCTAATTAACTAATTATTAAATTTGCTAAGTATGTATTTTATTTTATCACGGTCTGAGAGAACACGTGACGAGCGCGTCCATTGTTTTTGCTCTTCTCCTTGACGTTCACGACGATGGACCAAATTACGACCTCTCTTGCACCCCCACGAAACACTGGCAAGTCGGCTGCTGCAGGTGCACAGGCGGATGGGCCAGGGAGTGTGACCAAACGGTGGCTCATTTCATTCTGCGAAGGAACACTTGTGCTGACCACTCTGCAGTTTGAGCAATGAACTCATGACGCTCATGGTATGTTTGCTGTATGATCGCTCGTAAACATGGTTTGACTGTAGCACAACAGATGACTTCCTCTCCTGGTATTGTGGGTGGCGTCATCATTCCATGTCCTGTTTCCTGAACATGCTAGTCTGCATTTCCTAAAAACGACTCTAATCTATTCGAGTGGGCCGGCACAATCGAGGGTGCACCGGGTACCGTACGTCACCAAGCTTCGAAGCACTGTCTTCATTTGACTGTGCGATGGATAGATATATGCTGGACTCGCATTCCGAATCTCGATTTCATTCCCCAGTAACTACCCTTACTCTGCGCCGACCATCAAGTTTGATACGCCATGTTATCATCCAAACGTGGACCTGACCGGGGGTGCAATCTGTCTGGATATCCTCCAGGTATGTCTGGCCTGCAGAGAAATGACGGTTCCTGACTGTCAAATCAGGACAAGTGGTCCGCTGTGTACAGTGTACAAACGGTGTTACTTTCGCTTCAGTCGCTGCTAGGAGGTGAGTGGGTAGTATACCACGAACTCTACTTCGTATTGACAGGGTTCTAGAGCCAAACAATGCGTCACCGCTAAACCCCGATGCTGCCAATCTATGGAACAACCCTGATGGTGGGTTTTGCCCCTGTGAGAACTGCGATCCTGCTTACGGTGTCTGTAGGTTTCAAAACCCAGTTGATGAAGCATTATCGCCCGCTGGAGAATTTGGCATGAGACGTACTTTTATTACCTTGCTTTCGTACCTAGTTGTGTGGCTCTGTAGACAGGTATCTGCAGACGATCTTCCTGTAGATCTTGTACCTGCTTTCTATAATCGATGTACTGTAACTGCGCGGAGAATTTTTTTTCATTGTTCCAAGCTTGGCGACGTCACGGTGGAAATTTCATCGTCCTTGCCTAGCAACTTGTTTCACAACCACCACGACTGTGTTTCCTGGCGGAACAGTTCGATACGTATTGATTGTATATATCGTCGTAAGTTCTGAACCACAGCCGACGTGCGCTACCTGAACACGCATAGACGCCCACAATCATTTCATTTCATGCCTCGTCGTCCGCCCCCCAGCGCGCTGCGCCTCTTCCAGGGGCCCCTTCCCCCACGTACGGAGCCAAAACACACCCTACCATCGAGGCCATGTCCCTCATTCTACCCTGCGGGTAGCGTTGCCCACCGTCTCAATCTCACCACGATGCCTGTCCATGCACCGGTTGCAGCTGGCAGTAGAAAGATAAGGGGACCTTGGGATAGTTCGTCGAGCATTGAGTTGCACGTTGATGTAGACAGTCTGCTGGCAGTGCCAAAGCCCGTTGTTGTATGCTGATCTGAGTGTATTGTATGAATCACATTTTTGTGTGGGTTGGTTGGTCATCGGGGAGTAAGACGAATTCCGAATTGCAGTCCAGCATGGCAACGCCGGGGTCGAGCTCGTCGACGTTGACGTAGAAATGCGAGGTGTCTGTGGCGTGGGGGCGTGTTTTTGGTCCAGTCTTTATTCGGTATTCCTCCTCGTTGACTCTACCTCTTTTTTTTTTCTTCTTCTCCTTGTTCAAGACCGTTCACGACGTCGCTAAGGGGTGTCTCACAAGTGCAAGCTATGTCCGCGTCCCCAGCTCCCCCAGATATCTCGGCCCTGTCCCTTGCACCCCACTCAGCCCTCCAGCAACCCCAACGTCTTCATGACACTCACGAGTTTGACGGTCCTGCCACCAGCCCCGGAAGAGCCCCCTACTACTTCTCCTCATCGCCCCAGATCCCCCTGCAATCTCAGTATAATCCACCCGGCATGAGCGCGTCTCCCTTCAAGATCAAACCCGCAGTCCGTGGGGGACTTCCCACCGTATGTTACTCATGTCCATTCCATTCTTGCCCTGCTCACCAGCCCACAGCAATGGTTGGAAAATTCCATCCCTGTCCCCGAAAATCGCTCGCTCTCCCCAAACAACAACTCCGATTTTTCCTCGTCAGGTGGTTCGCCCCCTATGGGTCACCTCGCCGCTCCTCCGTCTGCGATCGCACCCACGACCCCCACCCAAAACAGTGAAGATGAGATTATACCCACCGCCATTGTAATCAAGAACATACCTTTCAACGTGAAACGTGAAACGCTCCTTGATATCATCGTAGGTCATCTGCCCTCCGTCCCGTCCCCTTTAACTTATCTCGATTAGGCATCGTTGTCCATCCCTTCCCCTTATGCCTTCAACTACCATCTCGATCAGCAGGGCTCGTTCCGCGGCCTCGCCTTCGCGAATTTCCGCCAGCCCTCAGACGCGGATGCCGTCGTTGCTGCCCTCAACGGATTCGAAGTCCAGGGCCGCAAACTTCGTGTCGAGTACAAGAAAGTCTTGCAGGCAGGAGAAAAGGAGCGCATCGAGAGAGAAAAGGCCCTTCGTCGCATGCGCTCCATGCAGATGGAAAAAGAGCAGCAGGCAGCTCAACATATTCCGTACGACGATTTCGGTCCCATTTCTCCTCTACAATTCACTCAGCGCTCTTTCTCCTCCGGAGCGTGCCAGCAACAGTACTCGCCCCCGCCGATCCCTCCGCTTCCTACGCAGTGCCTCGGCTCAGCGACGACCCCGCCCCTCGCTCCTGCGACGCCGAGTTCGTCAGATAAAGCTTCACCCTCCAACGAGCTAGACTTGAACGACCCGTCCACACTTGAAATCTACTCTAGAATTTTACTTTTCAAGGACGACCCCATGCGGGATGAACTTGCATTTTCTAGGACTCTGGCTCCCAAACAGAGGAGGGTAGTTCATCTCATTGCTCAAAAATTGGGCGTGTACCATTACTCCGTCGGCGAAGGCGAAGATAGATATGCCGTCGTAACTCGCATCGATCCAAACAGGGTTAGATCTCTCCTTGCATAATAACTGTGACAGATCTGACTGACTGCGGTTAGTTTCAGAGGACCCAGCCTTCTACCTTATCGCGCGCCCCCTCCGCGTATCTTTCACCGTCATCTACATCACAGAGCCAGCTTGCTAATTCCCTGCGCATGAAAAAGTCCATGCCTGACATGAAGACACTACACACTCAAGCCCCACGCCTTATGACACGTGCATCCAACGGAAATATCCGCGAGGGCTACGCCACCATCGCATCTCCATCTCGCCGTTCCCCTGGTGGGTTTGGCTCCCTTTTTGGCTCAAGCCTTGGTGGTGGTAGTGGTGGTATCCCCCCTGTACCCAGTCTCCCGTTCAGCGTCACGGGCACCATCAATGGTGGACTGAGCGAGGGTGGCGCGAGCGGTGTCGTGAGGCAGCCTCGCGGTCCGGGTGTGGGTGGGTTTGGGATTCGGCGCATGACGAATAACGAGGGCCAAGGCCCTGCGCGCAGCGCTGGTCTCGAAGCTCGCTCGCACGAGCCTTTGGAAATATAGACTTGCGGGACATATCTTACCCTGCTAAATCCTCAGCTCGCCCGCAGATCGCTCCGCGAGCTGGTATGTACCTGTGCATGATCACTCACATTTTAATACGATGATTCGTGTCCAAAGTTCAGTGTTTCACTTTTTCTCTGTTCTGTCTTTCACATCTGGGTGTGCAACATTTGAGATTTTTCTCGACGCTCTTTCAGCCCCATACTTTTTCGTTCCGTTCGGGCCTCTCGTTGTTTCGCCCATCTCTCTCCTCATCTCCCGTAACTGTATACCGCATTCCTTGCTAACACACAACCAAATCTCAAATGATCTCTTCTCTCCCTCTCTTCCCTGGAATTGGTGACTTTCATTAATAATCTTTTCATGACCCGTCGTACTACACAAACATCACTCAAAATTAGTCCTTGAATTTCTGTTATATATGCTAGTGCTTAGTTGACCTCTATCATTTGAATCGAACCTTTTGCTTCTGGATCCTTGCAATATACGCGCTTTCTGTCTTGCTTTTCCCTCAAGCCTAGTATTGTGAACATACCCAGAATGCCCAGTGCAGTGGTCATACACACAGCCTGCTTTGCAGTCGGTGCAGTTGTCGGAGGCGGGCTCGTGACTGTCGTGTCTGCGCGAAGCAGGAGACTCGAATCACCAGCCCCAGCCCCGTCTCTTTCAACTAGCACCGCGGTCGTCCCTGCTGTCCCTCCGATCATAGAAGTAGGGCCTTCTGGAGATGCAAGGTTACAAAGTGGTGTAGTTGCGAGTGCGCTGGTGTCGCCGGTCCTAAAATACGGACACCCGGGTGCGGTTTTTTTTCTGGCGCAACACCATCACGCTAATCCCTGTGCGTACTAGGACCAGTGCCGGACCTGTTGGTGCGCAAGGCGTACACGGCGGCATACGATAGACGACTTCGACACCCCGCATGGGTAAAATAACTTTTGCTTGCTGTAGGATTTGGTGCTGAAAGGACCATTTTTCACAGACAGCGGAACACCTCACGCTGGCCTCGCTTGGCAAGTCTTCGCTGGTGTCGCCGCCCTCGAATGGTGAGGGCGGGGACAGGATGAGGTCGACATTCACAGAGGATACATCGTTACCTGATCTTTTCCGCGCGAAGTTACAGGATTTCTTCAAGAGTGGATACGACAGGGGGCATATGTACGTTTCTGTTTGCTCTGGTGGTATAACGTTCGATATGATTAGCTGCAAATGACAGGGTCCCTGCTGCAGATGCAAAGATATCCCAGGATGCTATGGATGAAACGTTTTTGCTCTCGAATATCGCTCCTCAGGTCGGGGACGGGTTCAACCGCCACTGTGAGCGTGCTTTGTGTGTTGGGATCTTGTTCTCATTGTTGGCACGGCAGACTGGGCGTATGTTGAAGACTGGTGCAGACGTCTTACAGGCACTTTCTCTGACGTCTACGTCTTTACCATCCCGCTCTACCTCCCGCACAAGGACCCAGATGGCAAATGGCGCGTTGTAAGCATATCGTAATCAATGAATGCGGTGACGTATACTCAATGGACTCCCTAAGAACTATGAAGTTATTGGGTCGCCGCCAAACGTCTCTGTGCCCACTCATTTTGCCAAGGTCGTATTGGCTTCAAGGCCGTCATCTCCGAAGTCTTTGGATGTGCACGAAATATCGACTGGTGCATTTGTCCTGCCGAATGCTATTATCCCGGACGAAGCACCGCTGGAGAGTTTCGTGACCCCAGGTAGCCTAATCTTTATTTCGTGCCTGATCTAGTACATAGTATTCACATGATTTCCCGTCTAGTTGAAGCCGTCGAGCGGGCAGCGGGTCTTACGTTGTTCTCTGACGCGGTGAAGAAGGCCTCCAAGCATATATGCCAGACTACCAAGTGTCAAGTCATCGTTCGGAGATTCGACGAAGAGCGTAAACGGCCAGAACTGCGTCGGACTATCTCTGCACCCAAGTAACATGTAGACGATCTGGATGTATTAGAAAGCAGACTTGCTGGTGATCTCAGGGTAATAAATGAGGGAGTATACATTAGAAATCTGATAGCATGTCCTTGATACCGTGCCAGTACTCTTCATCCGTGGTTTGCCGTATCTCGCCTTTCGTCAGCCATGCAAAGTTCTGGTGCCGCGACTCTTTCGGGCGGACTTGGCCGGCAAGAATGTGGGCTTTATAAAAGAATACGACGTCCTGACATGATAATGCAAGTCAACATCAACCGTTCCGACGGGAACAGAGGGAGAGTTAGTCACTTTTGGGTCCGAGTCTGTTACACTTGGTTTCGGGGGGTGATATACGCCTATTGGATTTCTGCTTACAACCCAAGTGTCCATATTCCGTCCGCACTCGTCATCGAGTCGTCGGGTGGCAGCCTGTGTGTACGGTTTATGAGGGGCACAACCAGACAATCCCTGAGAGTAACGTACGACGTGTAACAGTTCACCCTTTTCGACGACACCAGTGGGAAATCGCCAGACGTCCTTTCCATCCTCGTTTGTACGGAGCATAAGGTACAGATTGCGCTGTCCTTTCCGGTTGAGGTTCTTGAGGTCGTCTTTGGTGTCTACTTCATGAGTGCGAGGCATCGATTGGTCCACTTCGTCGCGCATGCTCAGCTCCATCAATTCTGTGGCCTCGTTCCTGTCCTCGGGCTTTACCGTTCCAAACGGCGCACCGAATGCCCTGCGTTCTCGTCTCCGCTCCTCGATGTTGAAGCGCACTTCGAGTGGTGAGCCTTGTTTAAAGTAAAAATCGTATGGGAAGGGATTGTGCAAGGCGCGGTGAATGCGTGCTTGGTAGGCATAAAATGCTCGTTCGAAAGGCGACGGCGCGCGTGTGAGGAGAGGAGAGCGATTCAGTACAATGGCCGTGTGCAGTTTCGGCCGGATTTTCTTTGGACGCGTCGCTGCGTCGCTGGCCTCGGTCGCAAAGAACCGTGCAAAAGCAGCTAATACATGTTTACAGGACCGTACACGGTATTAGGATTGCTTTCCACTCACCTCTTGGCCGAGCCAACATTTCTGTTGTCGAGACGGGCTGAACGAGACACGGAAAAGATCTGAGAGACGAGGGGTCGACTTTCCATAAGTGGAACCGCGTTATGAGCTCTGAGTGCGACATTGGAAGCGACATCGAGCCATGTCCGCGTCACTCGTCTCGAACGCTTACCTCGACGAGCAGTCAACAAAGATCAGGTCAAAGCCAGTCCCATGGGAGGTGAGCGGGCTCTCATTTTTCGCTGATCGCTGTCATTCACCCCAGTGCAGGGCTACCAGCGCGCAGGCCTAGTCACCTCGGAAGAGCTCAGTCTCATCAAAAAGGTAGACAGGCAGCCCCGAGCGAAGACCGAGTCCATCCTCGTGTCTGACGGACAAGCATATGCATTGCTCTATCTGCGCTTGCTCAAGAAACTCCAGAGGGTCGACACCATGCAGTGTCTCCTCGTCCTCATCGCTGACGCACTGTTGGGTACAGTTCATCGCCCTTGTTCGCTGCATTGTTTCTGACGTCGTTGTTGCAGATCACGACGAACGCATACCGCTTTTCACCCGGACCGCCCAGTCTGACCCGGAGCTACCATATCACCCTCTGTTGAGGTAATCACCACTTTCTTCTGCATTGGACACATCTCACTGCTAGTAGGGCTCTAGAGACCCAAGACGAGTTCGTCCAACTCAAGTCGGTGCAAATAGTCACCATACTGCTAAGGTAACACTCCATTCCCCAGATCAGTGTATCTCGCCATATCCATATCTATTTCCTCTTAGCGCGGAGTCTACGCCATTACCGCACCATCACCTTCAGCCCTTCCTGAGGGTGCTTGCATCACTCGTTCAGTCATCGTCCTCCAATAAACGAGATGTCGCAGTGCACTGTCTCGAGGCGTTGCTTGCACGCCCAGAATGCCGCAAAGCAGTTTGGGCTATACCAGGCATCATCGCAGGGTAAGGAAAGCCATTACAACATGTGGAAGTTGCTTATGCATATCCAGCCTGGTTGAAATTCTGCGACACAAGCCCAGTCCTCAGATGTGCTACCAGGTCATATTTTCCTTGTGGCTTTTGTCATTCCAACAGGATATCGCAGAACAGATAGAGAAGTGGAGTCACTAAACGACTACCACACTGTCCGTTGCTGACATATTGGCAGGAAATTTGCTATTATACCCCTGTTGAAGTCAGTGGCTCAAGAAGCAGCAAAGGAGAAGGTCGTCCGAGTAATTATAGCCACATTCCGTGTCCGTGATTATTTTTCTGGGCCTCGTAGCCATGCTTATCGATGTTCCTGCAGAATCTCATTACTAGAGCACCTTCTGCGAACCTACCTGCCATGCTGGTAGCACAGCTTCTGCCATTTACAAAGAATCTTGCGGCTGGAAAGTGGTCCGACGAAGATATCCTAGAAGATATCCAATTCGTCAGAGATGAACTAGAGAGCAACTTTGCCAGTCTAACGTGGGTGGTACGCGGTAGCTACTCTGACCTCTATGTCACCCTGTACACAGAACGTATGACGAGTACACTTCGGAACTCGCCTCTGGCCACTTGTCATGGACCCCAGTTCATGAATCGGAAGAGTTCTGGCGCGAAAACGCGTCCAGACTCAACGAGAGGGACTATGCACAACTGAAGTCTGCTTTATCCACTTATTCCTAGGACATCTACTGATCAGTCAATCTCCAGAGCCCTCATTCGGTTACTGAATATGGACGATGACTCAGTAACCCTCGCAGTTGCTGTGCACGATATTGGACAATATGTCAAACACTACGAACGAGGGAAAAAGTGAGCACCGTTCCACCTCTTTTTCTGACCGAACTCATTGCAGCGCGCAGGATGGTCACAGATTTTGGAGCCAAGGCACGGGCGATGGAGCTCATGACGCACTCTGATCCCGACGTAAGATACCGCGCACTCCTCGCTGTTCAGCAGCTTGTCAGTCACCCATGGGTTACTGCCTGAGTCTCTGTTATTACCAAAACTATATAGGATTTACTTTCTCTTCAATATTGCACAGCGAAATCACGATCGAACCCATATTTCACCTATTACATCATGCACCTTCAACGTCTTCGGTTCTTTTACAGCATGGTGGACGCCCCGCTCAACATCGGTGAGCTCATGGTCTACGAGGAGAATGCGCAGCCCCCCTACACAAATGTAGCCGGTCTGCAGGGGGAGGAACGTCAGCTCGAACTGCTGGCTACCTTCCGTCGTTATTGGCTGGTCGTCTCCTGACCCCAAAGGTATCAGCTGTATCGGATCTAAGACTATAGCAGATGGCCCGAGAAAATCACATCCTTTGAGCTTCGTGTCCCGTTCTTGATCCACAGTTTCAAAGTATGGTGGAGGGAGCGACAGTGGCGTATCACCTTCATTATTGACAATGGTAGAAGGTGAGGCCACCAAGGCGTAGTCAGTGCTGGTGCGATGCGACGCCTGTATACCCTTTACGTGTGACGTGTGGGGTTCTCGATGGGGGTTAACAATCACGGCCAGTGGTGACGCTGGAGCAACGGGAACGCGCGGGGGCTGAAGATGCTGGACTACGATCGAGACAGTTTGATGCTGTGTTCCCTTCGGTATCGCAGCAGACACTGTCAACCTGAATCCCATCTTGAATGGTTCACCGACACAGATCAGCTTTGAGGCGCTCTGTGTGACTATCAAGTCCACCTGGATATCAGGTGTCTGGTCAGTGCCAATGAGTGGCCTCGCTGATTGTAGGGGGGAGGAAATCGATCCTGCTGGAGACTGAGCCCGGGGAATGGGTGTGGGTCGGTTGCGGAAAGGTGAGTTCGGCCTGTGGGGTACCGGAGATGGTGACGTTGGTCGTGATGGAGGGAGTTGTGCCGAGTGGGCTCGAGGGCTCGAGGATGGCGTACCCCCACGCTGCAGGTAGGGAGGTATCGCGGAAGGAGGCTGCTGGATCACTGATGAGGGTGGCGGTGGCGGTCCTGGAACCCGACGAGACAGCATCTACGAAACAATATAAGCAAAGGACGGAAAACATATTTGATTCACTCACAGATGTCAGGAGCCGCCCCGGCTCGCCGAACTGCGTACGCCATACGATATCTAAACGGCCAAGAGGGATGGAAGACCCGGGCTGTGGAGGCACAGGGAACGTAGGAACGGCAGTTGGAGATAACACATATATATATTGCCGAATGGCCTGAGGCTGTAGGAGAGCCATCGAGCCCGAAAACAACTGAGGGTTCTCATTCGAAGTTGCTGTACCACTTAAGTGGTTCATGTCGATTGCAGTCCAGCCGTCTGCACATTCGAAATATATCCGCGCGAACCACATAGGTTCTGGTGTCGTATTCTGTATGTGAACTTCCAGGAAAACCTTTTCACGTTCCACGGGGTCTAGGAGCGCTGACGGAGATCTGGGGATATTGACTTTGGTCTTGACAGACAGGGGATTCGTTACCTGAACATTGTCATGCCTCCGAAACCAATAAGCATACGAATGTAGTACACACTCACGACAAACTTGTAGTACTTGCAAAAGCCTTGCAGGGCCGGGTCATTGGTCCCCTCGGCAGACCCAGGGGCATGGCGGAACCCATTCGGCAGGCGATAATTCACGGTGCATGCGAGGACATGCTGACCCAACTCTTTCACCTCGTGATAAACGATGACCTCCAAGCTATCGCCGACTGCCACCTTGCCATCTGCACCCCCAACCTCGGCCAACAAAACCTTTGCATTTGCGGTCTGCATTTCTACTTTGATGCTGACGCCCTCGACGTCCATGTTTGCTTCGTTGTTCACACTTAGACAGCTCGAAAACGTCTCGCCGAGCTGGATCGCTCCGAAGGCGACAGGAAGCGTGAGGAACTCGGAGACATGGGTCAAGTCACGAAGAGTCTTCGGATGACCGGGTAACGGGGTCCTCCCCTGCAACGATAGTATTGATGCAGTAGAGCGAGCAGAAAACGACGAAGAATTAGAGTAGAAAGGTTCCCAAACACTGGCAAGTCCGGGTCGCTGTAGTGTTCACTGTCATTCGAGGGTCGCTCCTGGACAGAAGGCAACGCACGGATACCCGCATGACCTTGAGAGACAAAAGATGCCCTTGTCCGTCGACGCTCGCCATGCTAAACGGACGAACAGTTCAACTGTGTTTATCTGACTAAGATATTAGTCTACGAGATCATTGCTCTTCCGTATCGGTAGTGGTTTCACGCAGTAGTATCTCAAGATCTGGGTAGGTCTACCATTGTCAAGAACCTGGCTTACACTCTTGTGCAGAATTCGCCGAACTGTTAAGCGTTCCAAATCAGATATGTATATAGGTGTGTAGTGTGCATTTTTCAGTCTGCTCGACCACAGGTAATGGTTGATATCCCCATCGCTACGGGCAGAAGAAGAATTTTCACATGTAATTTGGGTTTGCTCAGGTTGCAGCATTGTTTAAGCCAGGGAACGAAATCAGCAAGATCCAAGTCGAATGGAGGTGACCCCCTGATGGTCAAATGTTCTAGGCGATCCCAACAGTCTGCTGAGTACGACCCATCCTTCCAAGAAAAGATGAAATGGTACTCCACTGTTTTCCAGGAAACGGGTTGTACACGGCATTGGCATCATCGGCATCAAAAGTTGGTCAACAAATGAAGCTTCGTGATATGTGGTATAACTTAATATCGGTAAGATCAACACCTGTTGCTAAATGGTGACACTGTCCTGCATGGTCCCCTTTTATCCAACTCACCATGCAGCAACGCGACAAACGCCTTGGAGCTGGGACGTCTCACTCAACAAGTGTAGATTGGCAGGCATTCATTTTAGTGGAACGATTATCTTCCATCAATAGATTCAGGCTTTGGGAGAGTATAGACATCCAGACACCGATATGCAAGGAAGCAAGAGATAAAGACGATGTCATTCTCAGTTGCGAACGGAGCATCGGTATGTCTAGAACCAGGTGTAGAATTGCGTCAACAGTACTATACAGACATGGCATACATACAACAGTGTGTAAGTGATCGCTATTCTACAACCGTAATGCCTAACAAGACAAGTTGATGGGTTGGTACTTCATGATCGTAAGATTCACGAAAGAAAGTGCGTGGAAATGTTTGTAAGAGACGCTCAAAAACGAGCAATTCACTTTAGGCAGAGGAACTCGTCCCTCCGTAATGATGTTCAGGGGCTTGGGCGAGTAATGGCACGCTGGCACCTGGGTGTAGGTGCGAAGCCAAACCATCAACGCTGGTCTGTTTTGCCCATTTACTGGCTGCCCGGAGTCTTCTCCCGAAAACATAGAGAATAATTCCAGTGGGGAACCCTATGCAGCTGATACATGCCAACATTACATTGGCATTGCGAATGCCCATGGCGTTGTACATAGGGAGCGCGATACTTGGGAAAATACTCGCTGCGATGCTTCGGATGGCAGTGTTGGCGGCGATTGCAGAGGCTGACTTCGTTGGATACAGATCGATGTAGTAGTTGAACAAGGAGAGTTGGAGAAGCGTCATGCCCATTCCGACAGGGACACCAGATAGCACCGGAATGATATAGCGCACATGCGGATCAGCCGAGAATGTCAACCAGAACAATCCGATTGGGACCAGAAGCGATCCCAGAAGGACACCGGGAAGACGTGCTTCTGGTTCAATCTCTAGTTTGCCATTAGATTCAACTTGGATGGTGCGTTGACGCGCCTCATACTGAGGCTTAAGAGAGCCAAAATAGATGAGAACACCAAGCACGTTGCCAATAAACGGGGCAACGAAAACTAAGCCCGATTGCTCTCGCGACATTGAATAGTGTGAGTTGTAGATATGAGGATATGCCTAGCAATCGAGTCATCATACAGAACGATGAATTTGGCGTGTAGACTTGCCTCTAGGAGAAGGAATAGCAGGCCATAAACAAATGAATGAAAAATGGTGGTGCAACTGACGATGGGCTCATGACGCAAGATGGCTATTAAACGAGATCACCGTCTGCATCTGCGAGTCATCCAATAGGAGATAATGCGCTCACTGATTGGTGTAAGTAGTGCTTTGCTCAGATCGGGTCTGGGTTTGTCCGCAAAGGGAACCTTCATATCTTGGTCAAAGCCTCGAGATCTTGCTAGCTTCCTTGCAATTGCAGTGGGCTCTGTTTCTGGTATGAAGAGCATTAAGGCTGCAAATAGCCCTCCCCAGATAGTGAGAAGACCCATCAACCACCTCCAATGCAAGAACGACGCTAAAAAAGAAGACGGCACAGGCCCAATCGTGGGTGCACCTTGCAGCACAAGTGTGAATAGGGCGACCATTGGACCACGTTCATATGGGGGAAAGAGATCTGCCAATGAGCCACTGTATATAGCAAATACAGGGCACCCAGTAAGGCCGGCAAGGCCACGACAAATCAACATACTAGTGATATTTTGGGAGACCACTGCACCAAAGCTGAAGACTGGTATGTTTATCGTGTGAAAGTTGGGAAATAGTCAAAGACACTCACGAAAGAAACAAGTAGATGAAAATATGTATACTGGGCGACGGCCGTAGAGTTCGCTTAAGGGTCCTCCGATGAGAACGCCAAACACGGCACCCTAAAAAGCGATCAGGAATCATAGCGGCAAATGTTGATTTAGCTCACAAGATTGTATAAGCCAACCCCAAGAGTTGCAAGTGTATCTGTTGTACCAAGGTCATCTTGGATCTGCCGCTGTACTCCAGACTGATATGTGAATCGATCAGGGATCAACGGTGCTGCAAAACTGTTGCGGGGTGAGGCTTACATAGAATGTAGCGGCCATATCACTGGAGAGAGAGACATGATGGGGGGTTCAATTTAGTTGAGAGTGAGACTGAACTACGTACACGGGGGCGATGAAGTTCCATACAACGAGGGCGATTGCCCACCGACGCCATTTGCTCCATTGACGAGGATCGTGTTCAGAGGGAAGAACGCAGGACGAGAGTTGGGACATGAACAGGCGACACGTTGGGAAAGTTGGCAACCTGGACCACCATCATCCCTCGGAGCAGTCAGGTTATATTATTTCGCCTCAAGCCAATATTGCTGTGTAGAAATTTGGTCAACATGGACAGGGTAGTATCAGTGCAGTGTGGATTCATGAATCACGGATGAGTTGAAATGACATCCCGGAATGTCTAGATCAGAGGGTGCGTCCATTTTTCTATTCGGCTGCCAGAGGACCGATTACTTACCAACGTAAAAAACCCACAGTACCATAAGGACTTGAGCTTAAGGACAGTTGACTCATGAGGTTAGCAGAGATGCGAAAATGCAGGGAATGAATTGAGCGGTTATTCGAGCCAGGGGCCGCCCCTAAAGATAATCTTATCCTGCCGGTCGGATAGCAACACGGTAATCCTCCGGCTACAACCACAACTTGCACTGCCAGAGCAAGAATTCGTTCCCGGATCTGATTTCCACTGGAGCCCGGTCGGTTAGTTTAGTTCTCACCTCCGACTGATCAGCATTGTAAGTTTTCAGAAGGGCTGCTCGGTGTTTCCACGGTATTACTGAGTAGGAGGTATTAGGCCCATGGAACCATGGATATGATTCGGAATTGACTAACATGTGTTCTGGACGGCTGCCACTGTTTTGCATTTGGAACAATAGTCGTATTCATTTCCGCTGCCATACATGTGGTTGGGTGGGATATTGACACCGTCCATCTCTTTCCGATCCTCTTCAGGAGTTCACTCAGGCTCCTGGCGTCAACTATTCTTTGCCGCATGAAATGACCCACATTGACGCAAAAAAATCATCCATTGGTTTCAGCATATCAGCCAGATGTCTATGCTTTCATTTTTGGATTGCTCAAAGAACCACTTATCTTCCTCTCTCGGAGCAGCGCTTTGATTAGATTGATTGATTAGAGGGCTAGATGCTGCCATCGATCGCGTCCACAAAACCCCATAATACGCCCAGAAGTTCTACACAACTTACAACGTGGTACTGCACAGGAAATGAATCGTCGGAAAAGTTCGCAAGAGCTTCAAACACGTGCGTTTAACTTTCGAACATATGGGTTCGATGCTTGAGCTGGCTGAGTTCTAATGGTTTGGACGTTAATTCGTCTGGTATCCAGACCAGGCACCAAGGGGAAAGGGGCACCCTGGGTAACCGAGAAAACCCTTGCTGGCGCTAGTCCAGGTCGTCCGGTGTAGCCTCTTGTCCAAAAACACGAAGCAGATCTGACGGTGAAGAAAGGTTCGACACATGCGGGGGATCATGATGTAGGAACCAGTTAGCTTTGCAGCGGAGATCCAGTACTCTGTGAATCGTCGAGAGCACGGCTAGACATATGCCGTATAGTATCATCGATCATTCGTCGTGCTTGGGGTTACGTTTAGTCTCCACAATTGTTTCTTTTGATGTCTTTCTGGTGATTTCACACAAAAGTTCGAGTCCTGCCACTATGATCCCTAAGGAATTAGTAAGAAGCTAAATCGTACGTTATACTTGCTTGGCCAGTATTCTTTTCAGTTCCACATTCTGCTTTTCCAGCGCTTGTATCTTCCGCTGAGCTGTGTACATCTTCTCAACCAGATACTTCTTCCTCTCACCGGATGCTCTACGGCTGCCCAACAAAACCTGAATCCATGACTCTCCCTTTGTGATCCCTTGAAGTGTGGTCAGTTCATTTTCGCAAGACTTGACCATACTTTCTGCGCCCGACATTATCTTTTCGTTGACAGCAATATCTTGTATCGCTCGAAAGACGGGGTCTACGGGGGATCAATTAGGCATAGTGTATCCCAGGGAAGACAAGTGCCCACCATCAACAAGCCGTTGGAATACGTGTTTCAACACGGGTTTTCCAGGTCGTATTGTGGAAGGCCGACCTGGAGACCGGACCTCAGTATGTGCTGGATTGACCTGGCCAAAAGGATACCCACCATTGGACGTCACGATAGAAATAAGTTCACCATGTTCCATGGCTAGCAAAGGCATCTCATCTCCTTTGAATGGAAAGTCCATTAAAGCGTCATAATAGGGCACCTAGCGCATCGAGATTCAGTCAATGGAACAGGACACCTTGACAACCTCGAACCTCTGAATTTTGTGACAACTTCTTGAGGATGGTCCACACATGCTCTCGGGACCAGGGTAACATCTTTGCATCATCTGTGTCTTCACCGAAGGCGTTTTTCCGCAGCTCGCTGACAGCTCGCGAGATGATGTCTTCAACAGCGTCCTCGACACTTTGACCATTGCGGACTTTGTGAATCAACTAATGTAATGTGGTTGGGTCAGGCACAAGTCTGGTCTTGCACAAGATTTACTAACGCTCTCGAGATCGCTTGCACGGCCACCTAGACGCTCAATACAAGCAATCTGTTCTGACGTTAACTCGGAAGTAATGTTAACATCGCGCAAGCGCTTTCGGACGAATGAGAGTGCGCTTTGTACATCGGCATCCGAGAGAGCAACGGAGTTCAATCGCTTGGACGGCAATGCTGGCCACAGGGGTGATAAGGACTACCTGGGAAAAAGTTGACGAGAACTTTACCTCTTCCAAGTAGTTTCGCGTTCTCGCGATTATCACTAACGATGATGACGTGAGCAATCTATACGCAAATGATTAGCAGCAGCCAGAATTCGCAAAGATGGAAGTACTTGATTCTCCACCACAGTAGCTGCCCACTGGCTAAGAACTTCTTGCAGCTCTTGCTTTCCAGTACGCCCACGCGCAGCATAATTCTTGATGACAACGACTGGAAGCGCTTTGATGGCATGAAGCTCTTCAAGCGTCCTCTCTTTCCTGGCAAGCTGGTCCTCGGTCGTTCTACGTTTTTCCAAGCCTTCAGCCTCCGTACTTTTGATGGATGTGATGGTAAGTTCATCGAGCGATTCATCACCTAAGCCCAACTCGGATATGATACCAACACCAGCAACGGCGCCTAATCGAGGATCGTGCCATATTTCTTGGCGGATTGCCTCACGGATACGAGATTCGTATTCGCTGCGGGCCTGGACTCGGCGCTCTTTATTGACCTTTTGTTTGGCAGAGTTCCGGAGGTGGTGGTTGACATTCCTCAACGCCCTTCCAACCACTTCCAGGATTTGCTTAAGTTGATCCTGAAGAGAACTACTCAAACCGGCTAAAACGCCCACATGAGATCACCTGGAACAAATATGCGACATAATACCAAACCTTTCTGTCCGATCACACCCACGCTAGCGATATCGATCATGTTGTTGAGCGAATTGAGGAAGGTAAAGACGGGTAGATATCCTGTTTGCTGTGCCAAAGCAGCTACTAGTCTGGTATCGGAAGGTGCCTTGTTCAATTCCGCGCAGTCAATGACAAGAGCTTTTCTGGTTTATGGTTAGGAACACGGTTTAATGGCGATCGAGCATGACTGATTCACCGGCCAGTATCACGGATGATGGAGGAGACCATCCGTGATTTCCCACTTCCTTGGGGACCATGAACGAACACAATCGTCGCTGGTATTCCGTCAGCCAAAGTTATTCAAACCCGCTTACGCACGCGCATACATGGGAAGTCAGCAAGGTAGCTTCTCAGAGCTGTTTCTGCAGCTTTACGTTCCTTCCAGAAATCTTGGTCTGGGCAGGTATCGCCCGTGTCGCCTCCGGAAAATACGAGCTTATCGAATGCTTGCGTTTGCAGCCACTTGTAAATGGCGTATTCTAAATGGGATAAGAACAAGTACTGTGTCTGGCTGGACGACAAACCTCGGATGTCAAACCAGTCCAGCATCTTCCCTTCCACGAATATAGTCCGAATGGGATCAAATATCTAGGTGATAGAAAGTGAAACTTGGTTTTCTAAGGGCACAAACCATCTTACAGTGTATGTGAGGGTGCCTAGCAAGAAAAACAAGATTGGGAGGACTATTTTCGAATGGCCAGTTATCCAGTCGCGAATTGCATGGGCCTGGATCGGACGCTCATATGCGGTGTGGAGTCGAGTGACCGCTGGTCCTCGAGAGAACTGGAACCCGTGGGTGACATTACGTGCGACAGTAGCAGAGCGAACACGTTGGAAGCCAATTTGGGAGGACCGAAGCGTCCCGGCAGGTACAGAAGCTGGGGGTACGATGTTATATATGCGCCCGTATGGCTAAGCAATGCACCGAGAAAGCCTAAGTCGCGTGAGAGGCTGACGAAAGGGGACATACACGGAACAAATGGAAAAGGGCCTCTTCATGGATGTCTGGCCCGTCGAATGCAACCTTGACAACGGTGGAAGGGTACCTGTTCATGTCCTGCTGTGATGTCAATGAAAGGAGAATCAGCTTAACCAGGGTAGCCCACCTCTTTCCACGGACGTCCTTTGACGAGCCAGATGCTACCTCCACTGAGTCCTAGCCAGGATGGCATACCTCCCTGACTCTCTATCTCGCCTTTAAGGTCTCTTTCTATGTCATCCACAGCCGTTTGTTGTCCTTGGCCGTCGTAACTGAATCGCACGAACACTCCACCGTCCTTGGGATACGGCTCGAGGGACAGTACCTTAAATGCATGTGCCTTCACCCTGGATAGTCGCGTCTCCAATTGTTCGAGGAGGGCCTCCTCGCGCACAATTCCAATGTAATATCGGATGCTGGGTCGTCAGGAACTGTCACCAAAGAACATGCCGCATTATAAGAGAGGCGTACTCCCAAGTCCCCAGGCGGATGGGAAAGACGGAGTCGACAAACAGCCATCCCTCTTTCTCTTTACATGCGTCTCCGGAGAGTCTCCGTGTTCCAGGGAATCTTCTGAGTGTCCTGAATCCTCTCAGCATGATTCCAATGAAAGAGCGACTGAGTGTTGTGAACAAACTTCCATATTTGGATTTGTTTCAGTGGATTTTTGTGTTCGCACAGGCCCGCCGCCCAAGTGACTCGCTGCAGCCCAACAGCGATGAGCACCCAGAGCCAGCATATGGCGCCTCTGGCACGCTCAAGCTCATTCTTTGGTGCCATCAAGAACATTGTTACTGCGCCACTGCAATGGCTCTCCGGGACAGACGAATCCGAGGACACCAAAGGGAAGCGCAGGAGGCTGCCCGTCTCGTCAGAGGAATCTCGCGCTGAGGAGGACGGTCTGCAGGGGAGCGCAAAGCGCATGAGAATATCAGGTCCGAGCAAGGACTCGCAGCCATATCTTGACCCTCCCACAACGGCTTTCAAGCAACCACGGCGAGCATCCGAGCAGGTCATTCGGGCCCAACAGCGCCGCCTTACTGCTTCTCCTCGCAAAACTCTCCACATACCGACCGACTCCGATGGACGCAGTCGTTCGATGCGTGGCCGCCATACGCTTTCCCCTCTTCCCAGTCGGTCGCACCTTGCACCAGAGGGGGTCACCCGCACAGTGTCTCTGGATCCCCCGCCCAATTCCGGCTTTTCGCTCCGCACCGAGTCTGTGGTTTCAATGCAGGATGTTATAGAGGAGTTCGAGGTTGCAAGGGATCCAATGTCGATCAGCCGTGATTCCTCGATGTCTCCAGGGCGTCAATTGAGGGTACGCTCATCCTTAACCCCTCAGCCCTCAGGTCCAAACTTCGGACCCGTTGTGCCGCCTCGTCGGGAGCGTGATCCCAACCAACCACCACCCTTGGCCTCACTAATGTCCAATCCTACATTTGTCAAACCACCTCCCGGTTATCAAAAGTCCGATGCCACCGAACTGTCCAAGCAGTTGACTCTTGGCTCTCTAGTGGAGTCTCAACGCAATGTGCGCTATTTCTTGCGAATGTACCAAGGCGCTTATTTTAACTACTTTTACAGGCACGTTCCCCAGTTCGTCAGAGTTCTCTCCTGTTCAAGACTGGCCACTCTACAACGGATGGCTCTACACGTGGGTGCTTCCAACTAATTGTCTCTGCCCTTGGTTATGACATGTATTTTACAGGAAACTTGTGGCCAGCTAATGCAGCAGAGAAGGCCCTGCATGAACTTGAGGTTTACAAGACACCCCTTTTACCAACCCGTTTGAAAGCCTCGGGCACCATTCCTGACATGTTCCTACCCAAGAAGAGCCACCAAATTACCCTCATGAATGATGATCGTGATGACAAGCCACGCCTTGGGATGAAGGGCAAGGGAAAGAAGAAAGAAAAGGAGGCGTTAAACGGGTTAAAGCCGTATGCAGGTCAAGGCGGGATGAAAAAGTGGCTCGCTAAGCGTAGAAGGGAAGAGGAACAGGTCAAGGAAAAGGAAAAAGCGGATGCCATGGAGGATGATAACAGAGAAGAGGAGCATAACAAGAGCATCGAAGAGGAGAAAATGAAACGAAACAATCAGTTCGCAGTCCCTCCACCCCTCGAGACTACATTCCAACCGGGGTTGATTCGTAATGCCCTTGAAACATCCTCTTTGCGGGTGGGACGCACAAAGACCACTCGTAATCATGACCGTCCGATTTCGAGGCGCATGAAGAAGTTCTCGGCAGCTTATGAAGATGATGATGACGAGATGGATGACTCCCGCGCAGCTGAACAAAAGATGCTGGAGGAAGCAGCGAAGAGAGCACCAACTTTCCAAATTCCAGTTGGGTTCACTTTTGCTAAGGAGGTTGGTATCGCCGTCAAGAATCCAGATAGTTTTATTAATGAATCTTATCAGGCAGCAATCCCGCACGATGTTACCAATGTGAAGGAACCTCCAGTTAGTTCTCTTCCATTTTCACTCACGAAGACAACTGTGCCTGCAAACACTGCAACACCTCCAGCGGAATCTGCATCGAAGCCAGTGCTTCCGACAGAAACCTCGGAACCAGCAGCACTCTCCCTTGCTCCTCCGATCATCCCTAGTCCTAATCCCGACAAGGGCGCTGCCATTCCAAGCACCTCGGCGTCTGCGCCACCGCCCACAACATTGGCGCCTCCAGCAGCTGTATCTTCGGGAATTCCGAACTTCTTTGCTACTTGCTCGGCCCTTTCCAAGTCCCCGGCCGCTGTCGCCCCACCCCCGTCCTCTCTCACTGCCACTCTGTGTCAGCCTGCTCCAGTTGAAAAATCATTAACTAGCCGCGAGGAGAAAGCATCAGAGCCTGAGACACTTAACACGGCCGAATCGGTAGTGCCAGCCCTCAGCCCACCTCAACTTCCAGTTGCTTCGCCCACCGTATTTGGCGCGACTGCATCCTCTGCATCCAATGGCACTTCACTTTTCGGTGCACCTTCCACTTCCACGTCCACTGGCCCTCCTGTTACCTCACTGTTCAGTGCACCCGTGGTCCCAGCCGGGGGAACTACCTCCTTGTTTGGTCCTTCAGACTCAACAACTACAAGCAAGGAGGGCGGAGCGGCGTCTGCTCCGCCGTCGTCTAGTCTGGCCCCACCCTTCTCATTTGGTGCGGCCAAAGCTGCCGAGCCATCACCGCCTCCCCTTGCTGAGCCCCCAAAAACGGAACAAAAAGAAACGGAGCCTCCGACCACCAAGCCTGCTGCACCCTTTAGCTTCGGCTTCACCACTCCAGCTGTATCCGCAGGCAGTACAGAGGCACCAAAGCCTGCGTTTTCTTTTGGACAGCCGACACCCTCTGCAGCCCCGACGCAACCTGAGACTGCCAAGACGCTCTTTGGGGGATCATCAGCGCCGTTTTCGTTTGGTGTACCTGCAGCCAGTGAGGCCACGAAAAAAGAAGAGAAACAGGCTTCTAGTCTATTCTCATTTGGGGGTGTTCCAACGCAGCTTGCCAGTGACGCTAAGCCAGCGTCGACGTTCTCTCTTGGTGAGACCGCGAAAAAGGAAGAGAAACCGGCTTCTAGTCCATTCTCGTTTGGCGGGGCTCCAGCGCAGCCTGCCAGTGACACTAAGCCGGCCTCGACGTTTTCTTTCAGTGCGACAACTCCAACCACGACATCTACACCTACTTTCACATTTGGCACCCCATCCAGTGGAAGTAATGGGACGGATGTGTCCACTAAAACGTTTTTGTTCGCGCCAACCACCCCTGCGCGGCCAGCTACGCCCCCCAAGGTTGAGCAGGAGGTCAACATGGATGAGAGCCCTACGAGGGAGATGAATGTAAATGGCAACGGGAAAGCACCTGAAAGACCCACCCTCAACTTCTCGTTCACAGCATCAACGCCGACTGCATCCGCCTTGTTTGCGCAAAGTCCCGTCACCCCAGCGCCGGGGTTTAGTTTCGGCTCACCAACTGTGAATCCATTTGCAAAGGATACAAAAGCCGCTGACGATAAGCCCAAGGTTTCGTTTGGGTTTGGACAGCAACCGTCTACCGGGTTTTCTTTCGGTCAAAAGCCACCTGAAAGCCCAGCTGCCGCTTCCCCTGCGCCGTTTTCGTTCGGACAACCATCACCCAGTATAGCTCCGGCTTCTCCTTTTACCTTCGGCAATCCATCGACAAATCCTTTCGGACAGGCATCAGCAACAGGGGCATCGGCACCGCCCAGTCCCTCGACTTTCAATCGGCCGGCATCTACACCGGCATTTGGCTTTGGCTCCTCTGGCACAACTCAGCCAAGCTCTGCTCCCTTCGCATTTGGGGCAAGCAGTCAACCTGCTTCCCCGGCTAATAATAGCACAGCTCTTCCTCCAAGTTCGGGTGCTCCGGCCTTCACCTTTGGTGGGTCAAGTGGAGCCACTGCACCTAGCAATTTATTTAATACCACTGCTTCTTCCGCGCCCACCGCTGGGGGTGCGGGTACCCTGTTTACTATTGGGTCTGCACCGCCTCCACCGGAGGGCGGCAGGCAGATCAAGAAACTCCCTCGACGCGGTGGTGCGAGGCGTTAACTTGCGACAATTTTGTTTTTCTCTCCTGACCTTTGTTCGTACTTGGGTACCTGAATGTTGTTGTCTCACCAAATTCCTATCTTTTCTTTTCGCATCACCCACATATCTCACCGATGTCAAGCATCGAAACTGCATACCTACAAGTTTTTAAGGCTGACGGCCTGTAGACAAATTCACATAGTAACATCTGGCATTAGTTCATCTTGCATACAATCTTTGTTAATGCGTATCTCGCAGCCCTATACAATTGCCCTCTGAGGCTGCGGCACGTGGGATTGAGAAAGCCACCCTGCAGACAACCTCCCTCGTGATCTGGTCGCTGTGTGGTGGACACACCATATTTTCAATCCTCAGTGGGTCCCCGTTTTTCCAAAAGAACCGACTTGCTGAGGTCTATTCACCTGAAGTCTCCGAGTGCGCTTGACCCTGTGGACTGATAGAGTGTACTGCTTGATCACAC
>Ga0307518_10000102_pt1 | contig 59138 bp, 58 predicted proteins | sample 25_EM_MG_FD_203889 | JGI IMG/M metagenome (GOLD analysis project Ga0307518, IMG submission 203889) | Populus trichocarpa ectomycorrhiza microbial communities from riparian zone in the Pacific Northwest, United States - 25_EM | ecosystem: Host-associated > Plants > Roots > Unclassified | place...
CGTGTAGAAGACAAAAGGTACGAACTATGTAGCAAAACCATATACGTCGCTTGTCTAGGTCGGAAAACAATAGAGGTCTACAATTACCTATGTTAGCATAATTTGTGGATAAGAACCCACAGACATACTACATATACCAAGTTCGAAATCTACAGTTCCTGGAATCGGGACACAGTAGCTGCTCGTCCCGCCTAGTGGTAAAGCGGTGATCAGAGACCATCCAACAGCATGTGGAGTCTAAGCAAAGCGAACTCAACCCACCCCTGCTAGGAGCTGCCGGGCTTGGACGTCAGAAACAGTCTCTACATTCAACGAGTGACGACGCATACTTGCTATGTGGGAGTGGACAATATATAAATCATTTGAGTTTGCAAACGTCAAAGAAGTACGCACTGGCTGAAAATAGGGAGCATCAATAGCGCTTCAAAAAACATTAGCCTGCACAATCGACGACAACACGTACATTCTAAACATAGGAATCACGAATAATGGATTAGAAATGGCTCGTATGGGTAGTAGCCTATTCACGGCTCCACACACTCTCTGAAAGTCGGGGGATAGGAAACGATGGTTCAAAATAGCGATTGCAAAGTGACACACAATCTGATCCAAGTAAAAAGGATCAGGATTTGTCCGTTCTCACCATTTATAGTTACGCACGATCTGAGAAGGAAGTGTGGAATGATCAAAATAAGTGCATCCACTCGATTCGAAATGTTACCGACTTCCTGTGGATAGAACGAAAAGACGTTAGAATTTGTCATCCATTTCCACAGAGCATGTCGGCACACACCTGCTAAAAGTTGGAAAGACATCAGAATAAAATCGGTAGTGCGGCAGCGTGTAAAATAACTCACTCTCTGGATAATTGGAGAGAACAACAAATGTGAGGATTAGTCCGCCTCCTCAGATGTCAGTGCCACACACAATCTGTACAGAGGAGACATCAGAAGGCCACAGACTATTGTCCAAATGTACATTGCCACACACTTCCTGGGAGTTGGAAATAGTAATGACTGTGTTAGCAACAGTGTGTTTTCGTGAGGCACGACGTCATACTTGCTATAGGCGGGAAGCAGTCAGTAAGGATAGGTTCACTGACCCAATTAACTATGTCGCAAACCATCTGATTATGGAAGAGAATGAATGTGTTGTCAAGTTCGAAAATCAGGGGTTGGTTTTGCAAATTTAGTCAAGGCTGGCACGCACACACTTTGTAAAGAGGGAGCGAGGATTAGAAATGTAGACTTTCAAGATTATTCACACGCACATCCTGAAGGTTGTCGAAGTTGGAGGACATTAGCAACATCCTGTTCGGTGTATCACATACTTTCTAAAGTATAGCGTATGAGTAATGGCTAGGCATCCTGCACAGTTTGGACTACGCACGAACTGTAGCAATTAAAATGATCATAGTCATCAGCAGTTTGCTAATAGTTCATTAGCATCACATACACTCTAAAAGACAATCAACAAATATACAATCAGAGCAGGTTCATTCACAAGCACTGCCACTCACCCACTGCGAGTGAAAGAAGGTTGAAGCATGTTAGAATTTGTCTGTTGAATCAATATGTATCATGACGGACTTCCTAAAATTGAAGATTCAAGAAGAATTTCTGAGCGGTGGAGATACTAGTAGTGTCACATACCCGCTGATAGTGAAGGGAGCCGCATCAGTAGTCTGCTTGGTTGGTTAGTTCAATAGCATACGCACAAGCTAGCGAAAAGAGAGTAAATGCATCAGCAACAATGTGTGCATGCCTCCGATTTCAATATTACACACAAGCTAAGAGTTAAAAGGCATGAGGAATGAGCATGAATGTGTTGCTCGATGCATAACATCACCTACAGCCTGTGAGGGAAGGAGGACTCAGAATGACACTGTATCAAATGAAAGCTTCACGCACTGTCTGTGATGGGAGAGTGGTAACAGCATGCATTAGAAGTGGTTGACATGCGATTGAACCACATCGCATACCCCCTGATAGTAGTATAGGTATCAGCATTATATACATACGCTATTTCTGACGACTCACTTGCTAAAATATGTTGAGGTCAGCATTCATCTCGGTATAAAAAAAGTGCGCACAATCTGAGTGTGGATTGGACGGTGATGGGTTAGCAGTGGCATGTAAAATAATCGCACAACTTTACGCACAGGCTGAAGGGGGAGGGACAAGTGTACTTCAACTTAGTCTGTTTAAGCAGTGCAGGTGGACACATACTCCCTGGGTGCGGAAGCTCATCGTTAATCGCCCTCTCGCACAATTCCTTCAACGCACCCACTAAAAGCAAGGCGGGAAGGCAAACGTCAGAAATATTCTACGAAGCCATTCACATGACATTACATACTCTCTGGAGGCGAGAGGAAATAAAGAATGCATCAGTATTGCTGCTCAAGCGGGAATGTGACCCACATCCTGAAGAAAAGAGCCTTAGCAGTGATGCCCCGCCAATTATGTAGTAACTGCATAACGCACAAACTGAAGGCGTAGGGGACATCAGCTTGTCAGAAATGATTTCCCTGCTCATAGTATTTGTGCACTACGCACATCCTGGGACGAAGGCATGAAAAGTTCGCTTTACGCTTTATAATTAGAAAAGACACGTACAATCTGAAGATGTATCAGATTAGGTTATGCTAATTTACATCCTAGACTACTTACTGCCTGAAAATGGGGAGGGTAGCAAATAGTTTGGAATCAACGTGAAACCTGGTTCGATGGGCACACGCACTTGCTAAGAATCAAGGTGGGTCAACTGCCAGAGACCGTTTAACGACTTTACTTACATGCTATGGGAGGAGAAAGGCAAAGGAAATATCAGAAAATACGCTAAACGTGTGACGCGTATTATCACGTACTATCTGAGAATAATATATCAGCAGGAACAATGGATTCCTTGCTGAGTGCCGAGGTACATACCTCCTGAGGAGCAAGGGCTTAACGACTCAAGTTCTCGATGGACGAAGACACATACCAACTGAAAAAAGGGTCATCAAAGAGAGTTCAATTAATCAATGTATTAGATTACGCACAACCTGGAAACGCCGCATTCGAGCTTGACAGCCTATAGAATGCAGAGCACTTACTTCCTGAGAACGCGGCGGACACGGAGTGCATCATGTGGCCAGGAATGAGAGGTGTGCATCGTGGTGGCAACTGAGTCAAGCAGGAATCTTCTTACAGAAGATGCTTACCACTTGCTGAAGACGATAGTTCCGAACCCTAAACAACGCAGGATCTGTTGCACCATCAATATCATTTATACCAACCCAAGGCTCCCAAGGATCAAACGCCATTGTTCGGAACACCTGATGGCGTGCTTGGCATCCTTGACTACAAACCCATAAGCATAATATCTGATATATGTAGGTCTGACCAACCATTCAGTTGAGACACCGATGGGTGCCATGATGCCCGCTGTGTCATCGATTGCTCCCGTCTCCAGATATTTTTCACAACCACAAATCCTACATTTGTAAAGTGTTGCAGCCCTGGAAAACTCCTCGAAGACTATTCTCATCACGATTGTGGTACCTGCTTCCCAATCTTTATCTCCGCTCGTGAGTTCCCTTACCTCGTACCCCTTGTCAATACACAACTCAAATCGTGTCGCAAGTATACACCTAAGCATGAATTCCCCATCCAGAGATGGATACGCGGGATTGCATAGCAGGTGTACGAAGGACGTAAGGAGAGTCTAGGGTAACATAATCAGTTTTCTCATCGAATACACATGAAACTGTTACTGAAAACCTTGTAGGACCAACAGAAGCTGAGGGGGATTGGGTGTTGGCGACCCATGGCATCGATCAAGGTAACACATTGAAGCGGTATAACACCTGCACTGGGGGATTGGCGCACGGCAAACTCATTGAAGCGCTTCGTCATCGTAGTCTGAGCAACTATGAGGTGGTCTAGCTTGTTGTCAATATGAAGGAGGCCTTCTGCCTGACACCATGCCTAGAGCGAGTGGAGCTAAGTTCATCGCCATATACCGTGACAAAACATGCTACCAGGTAGTTCGTCATATGACTGTCCATCTCCTTTGCGCACGCGGTGATCTCTTGCATAAGCTTCGATGACCCCCACTGAAGCGGAGATCTGCAGCGACCGCTCCGCATCTTCTCGATTTTAAATAGGAGTCTCTTCATGTCACTTGGGTGCAAGTTTATTTCGGAAGTCCAGGGAATATGAATATGGCGCACCTCACAAACTCCTTTTGTGTCTCCTCCTGTGCTTTGTTTCGGATGGCCGGAAAGGCTTCCGCATCTTGCATTGCTTGTTCAAGTTTCGTTACAAGGCCTTGAAGATCTTCTTTATTTTGGTTGCACCTCTGCTGGGCATGGTATGTAATAAATAGGATATGTCATAACAGATAAGTGAAAACTCGCCTCCATTCTTTCCAGTAAATATAATAGTCCTCCCGCGACAGCCTTAACGACACCTCCTACGACAGGAACTCCGTCACCAATGGCCAGTACTATGGGTAATACCATCTGGGCACCATCCGAAAGCTTGGTCACGGTGTCCGATTGGCCAGTAATAATGTCGGTGTTTGATTGAGCAGCCGCATGCCTGAGACCTGACAAACTGTTGTGATTGGCCGCATTTTCTCCGAGATCATCATTGTCACGCTGCAATGAGAATCTGTACTCCAAGTCCCGCCTTGCACGCAAGTCCCGGATTCTGACGGCATGGATCTTTGGTATGTGGGCGGAGAACCACTGGCGCACGCTACAAGGCTTGTTGTCCATGCCGTTGCGAAAGGATCAAAATGGTCAACGTGGAAGGAGAGTTAATTCACTTTATATCGCATCCTTGATCTGAAGATAAGTTCGAAACTTATGAGCGTTAAGATAAACTTCCAGTGCTAAATCCCCTTTACGACTTAGCATGAATATGTGGGTAACATGAAACAGGGTTGCTTGGCACTGCCAAATCACCTATGCTGCTGGCGGGCTAAAGTCCCGGGTTCCATAGTTGGTTTCCCCGGGCGAGAAAGGACAACAGCTAGAGGAACTTCTAGAAGGTGGTGGTCCCGACGGTCGCGGAGTATCGATAACTATCCCGGATGCTGTATTCTGGTCAAGATCAGCAGTCGCAAACCTTTGTTTCCGAGAACCGGCACTGCCAGTGTATGGACGTCGCCCAATGAGAGAAAGCAGAAGGTAATGTGTGGAAGATGCACGTGGGGACAAGGATGGGTGCATTACGATGACCTCAGTGAGTAGGGAGGTCTTGAAGGACTATGGACCTCCGGTGTTGCCATGAACCCAGGTCTTGCATGATGAACCCGCCTAGAATCTCACTACGTTCCCCGGTTATTCCTCCGCCCCCATAAGGTTTGGGTTGGTTGTCACGATTGGTCTTGTAATTGCATAAGTAGACTTAAGTTTATAGGCTGCCACTGTTGGGCTGCCAGTTCTTCCTGCACGAGTCTCAGTTATTACATAATTTGGCCACGCGCTCTGCAGTGTTGCTGTACTTTCACTCTCGCCTTTCATTTCTTGAGAACACTCTCAAGTAGAACGCTGGAAACACAAATCTTGGGTGCGTAATAATAAGACTGTCCAGACACATCTGTTGACAGCGCGGCCTTCCTGTATTTCTCACTACAGCATGGATGAACTAGCCAAGGCCCGAATTGAGCTGGCTCGACTAGAAGCAAAGGTAGAGAATCTCCTTCAGCAGTTCTTGGATGCGACGGAGACTGCTGCTGCGCAACGATCCAAAATCGATGCATTGATTAGGAACAGACCAACGCCAATCGATCGGCTTCCTGCTGAATTGCTATTGGATATAATTTCTCTTGCGATACCCAAAGAGAATGATATATTCCTCTCTGTATACAAGTCCGATGGTGGTAGGAAGCTGGAATTGGCTAGTGTGTCGCGCCGTTGGAGGGATATCATCTTCGGTTGTCCAAGTCTTTGGACTACTATCGAGGTGGGCCCAAGCACACCTTCACCAGCGACATACTTGAAGCGGAGCCACGATGCACCTCTGGACGTTATAATCCAATGCCGACCGAGGTATGGATTTGCCGGCCACAAAGAAGTTGATCTACTTCTTGCGAAACTCGCTTCACTCATCCCCAGTGTGCAGCGTTGGCGTAGCATGGTCATTATTGGAGATCTCGACTTATTACAAATACACAATCCCATCGTTCGAAAGTTCAGTCGTCTGACATTCCCTTCCCTCAAAAGGGCCATTATCAGTCCAAGTCAACCACTCGATACCAATGATGGAAACGCGTTATTGACCTATCCTGACTTCCTTGCCCCAAAATACATTCCTGTTCTCGAACATATGGAACTTGACAGCTATCCTCCGTCAGCTCGTTTTCGCACTATCAACACCCTGAAATCGCTTAAATTGAAACTATTTTCGGTGATCCCTAACATCGACCCTACTACCTTCTTACGTCAGATCCCAGCTGAATCATTGACGACTCTCTCACTCACGGGCGATGTCTCTTCCTTGAGACTTCCACCAAATAGCATCCATTTTCCGCTTCTCCATACACTTGATCTTCACCTCATTGGAGGGAGACAGTTCCTGGAGGCCATCGTCGTACCTGTTCTGACCCAATTTACATACCTAGGTGACCCTAGGGAAAGTCGTACTGCTATGGTATTTGGTGATCTGGGATCCAAATTCGACCATGTCCACCGACTCTGCTTTTCTCCGAGTGTATCGTTGCCGCACCACGACGGCATTGGCTATGACGACGCTATGGCGCTTTCACGTGCATTTCCATGTGTGCATCATATACAAGGAGACCTTCGACTCATATCCCCCCTCTTCGACGATCATCCGGACTCCTGGAGGTTCCTCGAGAGTTTGACTTTCGACATCCTCCTCCCCAACGATTGGTTCCCTCGGGGAACTGACCGTCTGGTGTCGTGGCTGAAGGGGAGACAGAAGTTGGGTCTACCACGGTTGCGTCTGAAATTCACGACAGCTGCTACCAACAACTCGTGGAAGGCGGCTCACGAAAATGACGCAGGGCTTTTTTCCAAGTTGTATGAAGAATTGCGGATGCACTGTATCCTGGACATGGATCATTTCCTGGTGAAACCTCATATGTATCTCTCTATGGACGGAGATTCTCCCCTAAGGGTGGTGAGTGCTAAATCTGCGAACTGAAATGAAATTTGAAAATCTCCTTCGTGGTGCAGCATTTGCCACAATTGACTTCACCTCTGGTTGACGACTTCGCTACAGCTTTCCTGAAAGGAAATGTTTGCCGCTCCTTGCAATTTTGGAGTTAAATACTTGTACAGTTAATTACACCATAATGCATATCATCACCGGTGAAAAGTATACAAATGCATTAGGTCAATTGTGTAGGAGTTGTGATACTAGCGTGTGCACTAACTTCCGCATCCAGTCACAATTGGCCGAAGTAGATTTGTAGTGTTCGCAACATGTTCACAGTCAATGATTCAAGATGGCGCTGTACACATCGCGATCAGTCGAGAAACATACACAGGGATCAGTCACTGAGTTTGATATCCTGAAGGAATCGCATAAGTGAGTAGATGCTTCGTTTTACACACTATATTCACCCGTTTTATGGGCCGTCAATAGATTCCTCAGAGACGACACGGGGGCCGAAGCGAGCACCTCATCATGGAACGACCAGCTCGCAAAGAAGTATTATGATAGCCTCTATCGCGAGTTCGCACTGTGTAACCTAAAACACTATAAGTCCGGGAATGTACGCCCCCCCTCCTTTCCTTGGTTCGGTAACTGATACTAGCTCCATGGTTTTCATGATGAATGCACAGTTTTCCTTGCGGTGGCGTACTGAAAACGAGGTCTTGGATGGGACGGGAGAGATGACTTGTGCCAACATGCGCTGTGAATATCACCGCCCTCACTCTGCCCCGACCCCTCCGTCGTTGACTACTCTGGAGCTGCCATTTGCTTATGAAGAAAAAGGAGTAGCGAAGCAAGCACTTGTCAAGGTCGTATTGTGTCCGAAATGCGTGAGGAAGTTGATGTGGAAGAGGACAAGGAAAAGGCTCACGGAGAAAGGCAAGGCTGTAGTCGACGGTGGCGATGAGAGCAGAGAACGAGAATCGGTCGAAGATCCAGAGAATCATGGTCAAGAAGGTGATTCGAGGGATGCTAGGAGACGTCATAGAGTGATTAGCCCCGAGTCGCGCTCGGTCTCCCCAAGACCACACAAGAGGCACAGAGGACGATCAGAGCTGTCAAACAAACGAGTATTTGACTCGCATGATAACCGGAAGAGGCATCAGAAGGTGCACACAGAACATGGTGTAGTGGAAGGAGTCGAGGAGTCTTAGCAACTGGTTGGCCCGAGTTAATATCTTATCTGGATGCGGGAAATTTCAAAGTCCGTTGGCAAGCGCTGAAGGTTGAAACGTTGAACTGCGAACAACTCGAACTGCATTTTGCAAGCGAGAAACGGAGGCTCGGAGGTTGGTGTCGAGCGACAATCGGCGGAGCGCGTTCAAAAGTCTCCCGTTGGCGTCGCTCATCGCGTTGATCGAAGACCCAGAAACTACATTTCAATGAATACGACAGTTACGACCAACATGAACAGTCCAAATATTGTCCCAGCATCTGCGCTCCCAGTTACTACGTCCTCGCCTGGCGCACAGACGGTTCATCCAGCTGAACGACACGATATCCATAAATCTTGTCGAACGATTGAGGTGCTTGTTAGCACACTGACGGACTACTGCGAAGCGGCGAGCACACTCGCTTCTTTGCAGAAGAAGGTTGCAAGGGCACTAAAAGACGCAGCCGGAATCAAGGGTGGTGTGGAGTATGCTGGTGCGCTAATCTACCCTTGTCGTGTACTTTCAAAGTGATCTAATGGAGAGCATCAGCAAATGCTCTCTATGCAACAGCGACTATCTTTGAGGTGCTTGCAGAAGTCGACGCAAAGTTTGCTAAAATTGCAGTCAAAGAGTGCGGGAGCATGAGTGCAGAGGTGAAGAAATGGTTTAAGAAGTTGGCGGTGAGCATTCAGTCTGCCTCGTGTCAAGTCTACACATCGTAACCAAATGGGTTTGATCATGGTGTTCTACCCGACGTGTATGGCAATGCATGCAGAAAGAAGAGAAGGCTCATGATGAACGCATGAATGAGTCAAATGCGAAGATCAAGCAGGCAGGTAGGAGATTTTCTGGCGAAACCATTAGAATATCACCTGGATTTATTCTCGAAAGGACAATCGTACGAGAAAAAATCCAAGAAGGGTGCACGAGACGCCAGCGAGGAACATGCACGGTATATTAACTTGCTCAGCATCCTCGGGCCTGAAATGTCCCAATCGAAGCAGTATGTGTGGCTACCCTGTTAGTGCATTATTCAACATTTACACCTGTTGTCCAGTAACCACGCCATGTTTGTCGCTCAAAAACACGCTTCAACCGTTTTCTGCGTTGCAGGTTGTCTCGCACGCATCGCTGACGCTGAATGGGTCAGGACGTGTGAGAGCATGCGCCGATTTGCTCCCACCATTGGCCCTCTTGGTGAATGGAGAGCGCTGTGCGAAGGCTCGTGGAGTGGACCACTACCAGACGATTTGCCAGACACCCCTGATACGCCCAGTGCTCACAGCTACAACATATCCCCTACCCCTACGATGACAACGGCGGTGGGTAGCGCAGTGTATCCCCCAGCCGTATCAGAGTGGGGTTTGACGGGCACATTGCCGTCAACTTCTCAGCGGCTTTTACCGATCCCTCCCGGAGGCGCTTTGACTTCGTCACGCTGGCCATTGGACCCACCTTGTTTACCTTATGCTTCAAATACTCACAGTAGCACCAATTCACGCACGAGTGCTACTACGAATGACAGTCTCAACAGTAACGAAACCCAAAGCTCGATCCACTCGATTACGACCCTCTCCGCGTTTCCTTTACCACCTACCCACATCCCGGTTCATTCCTCCGTGTCACCGACGACAGAGACGGAAGCGCTAAAACAGCAGCATAATGAGCAGCAGATGCAGCTCCAGAACATTCAAGTAGCACTGTTAGACATGGAGATTCAAAGCCAGGCCCACACTCTGGCGCAAGTCGGGAATAATCAACATCCTCTATTAAAATCACCTCTGGCGATGGAAAACGCACCAATCACTAATCTTACCCTCGGGATATCTGACCCGCCGAAATCGCCACGTAACCCAACCCCACTGTCGCAGACACCTTCTGTGTCTCCCCATTCCGAGTCTTTCCCTGAGGACAGACCAGGTTCGTCCTCTGGGCACAAGGCTGTGGTCAACTCCAATGGAGGCGAGTCGCGGCGGGCCCGTCGTCGGTCTATCATACGTCCTCCCTTGCCATCACCAGCACCTACAGCGCCATTGCCACCTCCACCAACACTAGCAGTGCCGTCGCCAACAATGGCCTTCAGACCAGAGTCGCCTTTTAAGAGAGAGTTTGGCGTGCGACATGATCCTAGTGGCGAAAGTAATGGCAATGGCAGTAAGGTTGCCAGTAATTCTGGTAGAAGCAGCAGGAATGCATTCAAGAGCCACAGCGTAGATGCTGGCAGGAAGGCACTTGATAGAGGCGACAGCACGGGGAGCAATGTTGCCGCATTGAGGAGTCAATATAGTCGAATGGTACGTTTCGTTTTTATTTCGGGGTATTTGACTTAGTCGAAAATATGTGCTGACATTGGTCACCGCAGGTTGACCCACCAGTGCAGGCACCGAAGGACATTCCTCGCTTGCCAATGAGCGTGTTTGAGATTGCGTCAAGGTACCAACCTGTTGACGAGCCGATGTCTCCGCGACGAATGGCCGTATCACCCTCGACCGATCGGTTCCCGCCTTTCCCTGAAACCCCTATGCGCCATGCGACGCAGGATCTGCAGATCGATGAGAATGAGATACGGAGGCGGAAGCAACATATTGAAGAGCTGGAGTTTAAAGAAAAGGAATTAGAACTGCGACAGCGAGAACGCGAACTCGACCTGCGGTCTCGAGAACTGGAAAGGGACAAATTGCACTTCCTCCATACCCGTCCCTCTTCCAGTGCTGGCGGCATTTCAGGAGAGATGCCAAGGGGCCCGAGGAACAGCCCGTTCACGCACAAGCGTGGCTCGCAAAGTGTCTCACATATCGTTCTGCCGAGTCCATCATCTTCATCTGCCACTGCCAATAACATGACAGCAGCGGCTGCTGCTGCTTCAACATCACACCTACCTCTGCGGATGCCCGTGCCGAAACCCCTTCCAAACCCAGTTAGCAAGGGGTCCCCCTCCCCCTCCCGTTCCCAGTCTTCGACACCACTGCCCGCGAAGGACCACGCCCCATTTTGTGGATGCGATACCTGTTCAGTGAGTAAATACAGCCTCCCGCCAGCCCCTCCCTCGCCGCATGATCTTCGCCCGCCGGTGCCGCCCATCATGCTCCGCACTGAGAGGCCGAAGGGATGGATCAGGCGGCTGAGTATGCCCTCAGTGAGCGGGGCATTCTCGCTCGATGCGGCGAAGAAAAACGCAGCAAGCTTGGCAAGTTTAACACAGGCATTGCCAGTTCCCGTCGGGGAGAATGGGAGGTTGAGGAAGCATAGTTTTGAGCAGGGGGTTGTTGGTGTTGGTCAGAGATGAGACGGTTCGGAGAAACAGGACGTGCTTCGTTACATTGTTTATTCTTTTATGCTTTACGACTTATTACGGCTCCTTATGACGACTTGTGGATATACCCTTCTCTACGTTTATAAGTATCATTCACTGTAGTCACTCTCATCAAACTTTATTACCATATCTCAAGCAAGCGTAAGTAATCATAAGTGCAAATACGATGAGGAAACCATGAGGTTGACTAAATCACCGTGAACAATATCGTGTCCGACAGAACAAACATCGTTACTTCTTCTTTTTCTTTTTCTTTCCACCAGCATCACCACTCTTTGTCTTCTCGATTGGCGGGGCACTATTGGCTCCTCCACCCTTGTTTTTCTTCTTCTTTCCAGTTGGATGTTCCTCTTCTTCCTCGACAGCCTCTTCATCACCTACCACTTGGCCACCACCTTCGCCAGCATCTTCAACAGCCTTGTCTTCTGTATCCGCATTCGGCGTTTCTCCAGACTCGACTTGAGGTTCTGAAGCGGTTACTGGTTGTTCATATATATCTGCCGGATCTCCCCATGTCCCGCCAGGTGGTGCAACGAAGTTCTCGGCTTCAGTTGTGACTGCAGCTCGTTCTGCCGCGGGCTCTGTAGCATGGGGAGGATCTCCTCCAAAGTGAACGTCATCGAATCCGGAGTTGACGTTTTCAAGCGGGATACCACCAGCATTGCCATCAAGTGTCTCCGATACCGCTGTCTCTTCGTGAGTGTGATCATCTCCACCAAGTAAATTACCAAATCCACCCAGCGATCCTCCGAAACTGCCACCAAACGAAGTAGTTCCAAGACTCCATTTATTCTTCTTATTTTTGAGATTAGTACTGATCCCCCATCCGAGCGATGGGGATGATTTGGCAGACGTTGTTTCCGCAGCGGGTGCTCCCTGCTTAGACTGCGGATCGACGTGTGTCCATCCATCGCCCGCAGTGGAAGTCATGTTTGTTAAACCGTTGGAGATCGAGTTTGTAATGTTCCCCCAACTGCTAAACATACCATCCTTGGGCTGTCCGAACAACGCCGCCTCGGTTTGCTCAACATTCTCGTTGGAGAACCCACCAGCTTGTTCGAAAGTCTGGGTATCCTCGACAGCTTCTTCGGAGGCGACACAGGGTGGTATTTGCTCGGGTGGAAGAGAGTCCGCAGGAGTCTGTCCAGGAGCTTCGGTACCAGCCAAGTCCCGGAACTGAGGCAACTGAACGGAAAGGCGTTTCGGGGGATCTTCCGCGGCCACCGGTATAGAAAGTGCCTGTTCAGCTTCGCCTAGAGCAGGCGTAACTGGGGTGGACAGTTTAACTTCTGCATTTCGTGGAGTGAGCTTGCGCGATTCGGATGGTAGATGTTGCTCTGTCTTAGGTGTACTCGGATCAACAGATTTTGCTGAAGGCCACGGTGAAGCCGCAGGTGTAACGGCCTTGGATTGGGAACCCCAGACAGAGACAAGTGTATCGGCGAGGAGCCCTGGACTCTTTCCGACGACGGAATCGGCCAAGTCGATTGGCGAGTTGTGTTTGCTCGTTCCTTTCGGAGTCTTTGCCTTCGCTTTCTCGCGTTCCTTCCTTTCCTTTTCCTCTTTCTCGCGCTCCTTCCGCTGCTTTTCTTCTTTTTCCCTTTTCTCTCGTTCCCGCTCCTGTCTCTCTAGCTCCTGCCGTTCTCTCTGTTCCCGTTCCCGTTCCTTTCTCTCCCGTTCCTCCCTCTCCTTCTGTGTGCGCTCTCGTTCTCTCGTTTCCTTTTCCTCTCTTTCCCTTTGTTCACGTTCGCGTTCGCGTTCTCTTTCTAGCTCTTTCTCTCTTTCTCTTCGTTCACGCTCTAGTCTTTCTTTTTCCTTGGCTTTTACCTTCTCACTTTCCCTGCCACGTTTCTCATCAGATGACGAAATGCTAGTTGCAACTTTCGCCATTGATGAAGACACTCTGCGATCATGCTCAACATGAGTAACAGAAGAGGACACCCGTGACGTAGATGTGAAAGTGCGTTCCACTTCGACCTCCCTCGTACGCTCTGAGTACACGGAGGCAGAAGAAATCGCAGAAACAGAAGAGAATACGGCAGCTTTGGAAGGCGCAGAGGCTTGTGAGGTGGATGTAGTTCGGCCTCGGTTCGGCACGTCTACTACGAAAGCCTGTTCCTGCCTCGCCCCACCTTGTGGGGTCTTGGCACCAGAGCCCATCGAATCTCGAGAATGTGCTCTTGAAGGTGCGACTGAAGTGGTACGGGAATGGGCGCGCGACACAGCCCGTGAGGGGCCGAGGTCATCTTCTGAATACGAATCTTGCTCGTCCTCATCTACGCGGTGGCCACTTTCACTGTACACAATCGATGCTGGGCCACTGATAATTTTCTGTCAGTCACTTAGTGTAATAGGTATCCCAACGACTTACTATTTTGTTCTTCCCTGCGGGGAGGAAGTCCCAAGTCAGTCACATACACAATGATCTGGAATAAAAAGACAAACATTATCGTTCCATTTGATGCGAGCCTTGAATTCCGTGAGACCAAAGTGAATCTCGACGCTGAACACTATAGTCCAGTAAGTCTTGCTATTCTTGCCTTGTTTTGGCTCAGCGCTGCCACTCAAAGGCGACAAATCGGCGCGGACTACACATAGCGTGGAGAAATCCTCTGCAAGAGTATCTCAGTTGCAACTAAAATTGTATTCGCGTTTGCATCCCACATACCTGCTTGCCGATGAATCCATAAAGGAACCACATCGCCACCGCGGAAACACCATATTTCAACTTCAAATACAGACAGGGTAGATAGGTTCGTGAGTTCCGTGCAGTACTTGCGTGTGAACACGGTCGACTCTTTCACTTTTACGCCCTACCGGAAGTAGTTTAGGATCATGAGAAGGATTAAAACACGGAGAGACCTACCCTCGCGAGAATACAATCAAACGCGTCCGGAAGAAGTCGGGGACCTGAGGGCAATTCGCAAAGGCGATCCTTCCGAGAAACGTGCTCGGAGTCATTAGGATCAAATTCCCGCAGATACTCCACGCCATACATGAATTTGGAGACCCTGGCGGAGACATGGTGATCGCAGTAGAAGCCAAGGGCTCCGTCAGCTACGGCCTTGGACCTATATGAAAAAGCCTCGTTAAACACGTCATCACCTGCGCAGCTATCTAGGGCCACTAGACACCCACGTTTGGCTGTCTGGTCGACTGACACGAATGTTCAGGGGCGCTAGGCGTTCTTGGAGTTGACTAAATAGCCAGGGACTTGCAGCAAACCCTCCCACTAACCATACAGACTGATGAGAAAATGAGTTCAGTGGTTTCCCCCTAGTGGAGCAAGCTAACCTTGATCATTCCCTGTGATGCTTCTACCTGGGCTTTGATTGACGCCACAGCAGCCTGGACCGAGGGCTCGAAGAGCTCTGCCACCTCCGCACTGTTCCGCTTGGAGTTAGAGAGGTGAACGGCGAAAAAATGTATGACCAATACCCGGTTAGCTTTAGGGAGCCACCTCGTATCCCGACAGACAAATCTTTGTCAAGCGGTGAGCCGAATGGGACCCATTGAATTTCATTTTTATCGCGGAACAGTCGTTTTGTTGTCTCGTCAAAACGCTTTGTGATGTGCTCGATGGCATCGGAAGTGCCGTATTTCGAGTTCTTGAGCTTCTCTGTGCTTGTGTCAGTGTTGTTCCCTTATCCCCACCCTGTTACCCATACCTGCGAAAAACTCCCTTGCCCTTCGGCTGACGAACACCGATCCAGCAAAGATACCTATTGAAGGTTAGTTTCATTTTGGACAGGCAACGTGGAGGTGAAACGGCTCACAGTCTGGTGGAGCTATTTCCTCGATTACAAGGGGTTGTGTGCCCCTGACTGCGTATGAGCTAATGTCCAATGTGCCACCACCTGCATCAGCTACAAGGAACCCGTGTCTAGAAGGGTTCTACGGTGTTGCCGAAGCGGGGAGGGTGAGCTCCATCGATGTGGTAACGTAACCAACGCACTGAGAGTACATCTGCTGCCAGACCGCTCTGGACACATGCGTGGAGACTGGCTTCGCCTTCCGTCACGAACCTAATTCGTGCACGGCCTTCGTCGGTATCGGGAACCAGTCCACCATAAATTGCAGCGCGTCGCATCTTGGTTTGCTGAGCGCCTTCCCATCCGTTCGGGTGACTCAACACGAATTCTATGCCATGCTCCACGGCGCGCCATAGTGTTTCACCGTTGGCGTGGGTGTCGATGATGAAACTCTTTGTACATCGAAACAGGTAGTGCAGGAAGTCACCAAAGACGTCGACAGGTGTCTTAATGCGGGGTAGCGCACTTAAACGCATCCCGTTCATATCAAGTTTCATAGCTTTCGGTCGTAAGCGAAGCTTGAACCTGCGTGGCATCATAGATTAGCTTGACTCGACTTTAAAGACTAAGATGTCCTACAGCTCCGCCTTTATCCAGTAATCGTCTTCCGCCTGCGAGACGATGGACGCGCTTTCTGCCTCGGCACCTGCAGCCATGACGGTGCTGTTCTGGTCATAGTACAATATAGATGGTATTTTGCAGTTGCCTGCGACGTGTTCTTGACCTGGGAAACTATGTATTTGGGAGAGGTGTATTCAGCGAAAGCCAGCACAGAGTGACGACTGAAGCGCACCGTGTCACGCCATATATCTTTGGTATCTCGCCGGGTTCCATAATTGCATATGATACTCCACTGAATGTCGTTCCGACATCGAGTGCAATTACAAGGGAACGTGTAGAGCCGCCGTAGGGCTTCCGCACGTCAGAGGTTTGTTTCATGCCGCCGAGATAGAGGGGTGTAGCAAGTGAAGATGGCTTCAAAGAGTCATATATCTATGAAATGGAGGGATCAAATGTGATCCACGAGGACAGGTCGCCGGTATCCGGACGAGTCAGTGTTGGAGGTGCTGCAGTGCGTTTATGCCCTTCACAATCCTGTCAAGTACTTGGTCGAAAAGAGCAGGAAACAGCTTCCCATGCCAGCGCCATGAGGAGTTGACTTACTTGGACAAACGACATCATTGGTATGGTCATTGGCTGCGTAGGTTTCCGGGTACACAGCAAAGGACGCTCAATTAACCACGTCCACGTTCATATCGCACGATTACAACGAGGCAAGTTCAAGCTGGGTTGGCAACTTCGGAACAGCCTCGGGCATTCTGTGTGAGCGAGAACACGCAAGCCCCACCATTTTCGGTCGTTCTATGGTGGGTCTTGGGACCTTATATTCCCTCCTCACCGCTAACAGAGCGATATAATCGAATCAGATTCACTGATTATCGTGCACGGTGTTCGGTCTTGTCCGTCCTTGTCGCCATGCTCCCTGTCGCTAACTTACACCTCAAAGACTTGTACGAAACCACTGTTGAGTTCTTTACGCTACGTAGTCCATCCTTCTCCTTCCGAACCTTCGCCGGAGGCGACGAAGACTCCGTAGATTCTGACCTTTCAATTCCCATTACCCCAAGGGACCTTTCCCCCGTTCCGGACCCCGTGGGCGTCCTCCAGAAGGAGTGCGCTAATTTACGTAGGAAGCTCAGTGCCGCCAAACGTGCTCACTGCCCCAGTGCATGCTCTTGTCGCTCCTTCGGTGCCTCTGCTGTCGCCACAACGCTTTATACCATGCGACGAGATAATGACGCAACCAAAACCGAGCTGGCACGGTGTCAGGCAGAGTCGGCCAAGTGGGAGGAGAAGTGTAGGTTACTAGAGAGGTCGTTAAAGGAGACGAAAGACCTCTTGAGAGCACGAGACCTTGAGATCGAGGTGCTCAAGCAGGACAGGGAAAAATGGGCCGCCGACCGCCACTCGAGAGAGAGACCTCCCTCGGGGCTTGATCGCAGGCGCAGCCAAGACATCGCGCATAATAGATCAAACTCATCTCATTCTCTCCTCTCGTTGCGCGTTCGCGCCAGTTCAGATTGGACTGAACACCGTATCGCCGATAACGCTTCTCAAAGAAGCTGCAGCCGCCCTCGCGCCAGCAGCGACGCCATAGCCGACAACATGTCGACCGTGTCGGAGGAAGAGCGCGCACATGCCAGGAGCATGGAGACCTTCCTTACCAAAACAGATATGTGGTCGGGCGCACAAGTCATCCAAGCTGTTCAGGACCTCAATTCGGAGATTCTGCAGTTCGCTGCCTCTGCAGTGGAACTTTGCACGTTTACCAAACAGCGCCATACCCAGCCAAAGATTAATCAAACTGTGAACGAGGTCACAACGAGGCTGGGCCACGGCCTCACTCGCATGTTATCTACCCGCGACCATTCCCAAGATCCGATGCTCGTTCAGCTTGCTTTGCAGGGCTGCATTTCTTTCTGCATTTCTCGAGCCTTGTCATCATTCTGCATCGGCTACCAGTCCAAGTCCAACATCACGCTAACTCAGATTTATACCCATATGTTTCAATCCGGTGAGCACCGCAATGTGACCTTCTACTTCTCTCGTAACTCACGTCATTCCAATCCAGAGCCACAGCCGACATCATCGCGGTGGCGGGCCCTTACGCATAAGCACATCCACGAGCTCCACCCGGAACTCAGTAATTACGCGACTAACGAGATGACAGACACAATCTTGCGGTGGACACTGGACGTCTTCCTGATCAGCGGTTGCTCCAATCCTCAGGCCACTCCGGCCTCTCGGGAAGCATTCCGTACCCACTTTCGAGCACAGGTCAACCGCATTTCGAAGAACGCCTGCAAGTTGGCTCAGATCGCACGTGAGGAGATCATGTCAGCGAACTTCGAGGTTGTGGGGGCGGAGAGTGGCCGTGTCTTTGATTCACAGGAGATGGTGGATGTATTTGAGGACTACGGTACCTCCAAGGGGACGGTGCTGTGCACGACGGAGCTGGGACTACGATGTTCGACACACAGGGTGGCGGCGGACGCTACTGTAATGCCAGAGGAGAATGTCGAACGACGTTTACTGCTTCGACCAAAGGTTGTGCTGGAGTCTGCGGTGGATGTGATTGATCAACGATAGGGCCTTTCCACGTTCAGAATGTGTTAAAACGCTCTCACCTTTTTCTTCGTGTATTCTCACCCGTAATTTGTTATGCTATGTGCAAGGACTCATTATGTGTACAAGAATTGATTTTGTATTTCGATACAGGGGTTAGGTAATTGGTAGTATTTAGGTCATCTGGATCAAGCACATCCTAATAGCAATTTGAAAGATGACCGCGACAAAACACCAGAAGCATGGTATAAATCTGCCTAGGTCCCTTCTGGATCAGATCGAACACGAAGGAGTATCGCCTGGTAAATCTCCATTGTGACTCTGGTTCATCGTCATAGCATTCATTGAATTTCAGGTGGACAGAACAATCTTTGGCTGGGTCAAAGCAACAAGAAAAGCCTTTCACGCAAGGATGGGCGGAAGCAAGGAAGACTGGACCGTAAAAAGCGCAAAGCAGATCACTTTCTGGCGCATGCTGGGCCTACTACACGCGTAGTGGAAAAGGAACATAACGAATCGCCAAAGCCCAAGCGACGCAAAACTGTACACTTTGCTGAGGACGTCCAGATTCGATCACTCCCTCCCGCCGATAGATCACCTTCGACATCTGATGCTCTCAAATTGTCGCAATCATCCAAGAAGCCAAAGGGGAGGTCACTGAGGGAGCTTGGAAGTAATGTTTCGGGCGTTGCACGTAGGGTACAAAAACAAAAAGAAGTGCTTCTTGCAACCACGTCTCGACAAGAAACAGAGGACGACGCGTGTATCGCGTACTACGAGGGGAAGTTGGGGTATAAAGCAGGGAAACGCAAGAAGGACAATGATCTTGACGGACTCGACGGTACGCTTGGTTGTAATTGAGGCTGGAGCTGCAATGACCCATGACACCATCTTGTTCAGACTTGTTGGATTTTGCTGATTCGTTTATGTCAAATGGGCGTTTGGTATGTGCGCCATAGCTGTCTATATGCGCGTTCTGACAGCATGCGCAGGCAAGCGGTGATACCGAACAGAGCACCTATGGTTCGGGATCCGAACACCTTTCTGAAACTGAATCGGAAGAAGTTTCACAGAGCGGTTCCGAGGATATAGACGAAGGGGATGACGAGTGGGCGGGTTTCGACCCGGACGTTGTGGACATTGACAGAACTGATACTGATGCTCACCAGCTGGCCGAGGGCGAGGAAGCATCCCCTTCTAATCAGGAGTCAACCAATTCTGGGGGTGAGTGTTGTATCAAGCAAGGGGCGTCACGTTTCCCAAATACTGGTGACAGGACGCTATATCCCACCGGGTCTCAGAAAGCAGCTCGAGGGCGACTTGGGGTCTCAAGAGGATCTCACAAAGCTCACCCGACAGCTGAAAGGGCTACTCAACCGGTACATACGTTCCACAACCCACGTCTTTGTGCAGGCAGCTTATTCGCATGGCCTGTAGAATGAGTGAACAAAATATGGCGACGGTCCTAGACGGCATGGAAGAGATATATCGCAAACATCGTCGGCATGGTACGTCATTCGATCCCGTCTAGGCAAGATATACTGATATTGCCAGACGTGACGTCAACTCTGACTACCTTGATCATCGACGGCATTTCTTCTCATGCCATGCTTCTCGACTCGTTCGTGGTTCTGCATGCGGCGTTCATATCCAGCATGCACAAATTGATCGGCGTTGAGTTTGGTAGGTTGATGTGCCTCGCCAATGCTTGTTATACTGACCGGACTCCCACGTGTTGTCAGCTGCCTTCGTTGTGCAAAGCACCGTTGCCTCCTATGAACGCCATCTGGCTCATGCAGATGGCATCCATGGGTCCGATCCGAGCGAGGATCGGGGTAAAGAGTGCTCTAATCTCGTCGTGCTACTCTCGGAGTTATACAACTTCCAAGTCATCGCATGCGTTCTTATGTATGACCTCATCCGAGAGCTGCTCAACCAGGATTTTTCTGAGATCCGAGTGGAACTTTTACTCAAGATCCTGAAAAGTGAGAGAGAGCGTGTGGTACCTGGAATCCGGTGCTTACATCTCACCCAGGTTGTGGGCAACAGTTACGACAGGATGACCCCTCGGCATTAAAGGATATCGTTACATTAGCCCAGTCAAAGCAGGGAGATAATCTGAAGTATGGGGAATGTTTAGTTCGTTCTGCTTAGCTGACCATCAGATAGTTCGAGGGTACGCTTCATGATGGAGACCCTTACGAACCTCAAGAACAATAAAGTGAAGAAGACCGCTGCTGCTCAGCACCAAGGAGGTGATGCGGTCGATCGCCTAAAGAAGTTCTTGACAGGACTTGGAAAGAAGCGCCACGGTCAGTGCATGTTTCGCTGTCCATTTCAACGGTTAATAAACCTGTCCTAACAGTGCAAGCGCATGAGCCCCTTCGTGTCTCTCTGGAAGATCTTCGGACTGCAGGGGAAAAGGGAAAGTGGTGGCTGGTAGGCGCTGCCTGGGCTGGAGATCCTCTTGTGGACCACCAACAAGAAACTTCAAAGCATGACGGTGTAGATGTCACAGACAACTCTGTAAGTAGCAACTTACAGAAGCTTGCACGAAAGCAAGGCATGAACACGGATATTCGGCGAAGCATCTTTGTCGTGCTTATGAGTAGCAACGTGAGTAACGACCATAACTTTCCATAGACCCATTCTGAACATCTTCGTAGGATTACATGGATGCATGCGAGCGACTGTCTCAGCTGAATCTTACCGAAGTGCAACAGCGAGAAATTATCCGGGTTGGCCTGCATTGCTCTGGGAACGTAAGCGTAGTCTCTGCGCCCCTAATTACGACGCTGAGGTCGCGTTACAGGAAAAGTCTTACAATCCATACTACACGCTCATATGTCAACACCTCTGTCAAGACTCACACTCCTATAAGATTACCTTGCAATACTGGCTCTGGGACTTCCTTCGTGATCTTGGGCAAGTAAATGTCGGCGGTGCAGAGGTCATCAAGAATCTGAAGGAAAATCACGGCCAGCTTGAGGTCAAGAGTATATCTTCTTCCCGAATGAAGAACGTTGCCAAAGCATATGGGTGGTGGATAGCAAAAGACACGTGCTCTCTTCTGATCCTGAAGGTGAGGTAGCAACAGAAGGCTTTCATTACGCTAGTGCTAAATATTATTCAGCCCGTCGACTTTACTCTTCTCAAACTTCAGTCACAGAAATTCCTCAAGGAGCTCTTCATACAAGTATTTGTTGCAAGTCAGGGATCGTCACCAGTACTTATGGATCATGCCAACGAACTGGGTTCACGCAATCGTGGAGTAATAGAAAATATTTTTATGAAGGCCACAAAGATCGAGAACCTTGGACAGGGCCTAATCTATTTTCTTTCACACACTTTCCGCGAGGACGGATTTTTGAAGTGGGCGAGCTTGGTAGCAAAAGAGACGCTGCAGGGTGGAATGGACTACGTTCCAAGGCTCTAATAATCATATGCCGTGTTCAAGGAGCCTTTGATTTGGAAAATGCAACACTGGAGCATATACTCCCGCTTTTCCCGCCAAATGTATATGTTTGGTGTTGTATTCGAGAGCTTTCCCAAAGTCAGTGGAATCTCCATCAGGATTGGCGCTGTACTCACTGGTATTGCAAGCCTGTGGTTGGTGTAACAAACTTTCCTTGCAACTCGGCCTCTGTAAAGTTGCAAGCTGTGTGAGGTGGTATGAGCTATAAGTACAGGTTGTGTCCACCCTGACTTACATGTAATGAGGAAATATGCGCCAGGTTTCAGTAACTTGGCTATGCGTGAGGGATAATCATCTGCAGGAGATTTGCCATTGTCGTCCTTCTGCATAAGGGCGATAGCGTCAAAGGTGCCCTTGTCCAGTATCAGATCCCAAGCACCACCGTCGACCGCCTCCTGCTCGCTAAGCGGTGGGGGTTGCTCCTTGAGGAAGTCCAACTGATGGAAGCTGATGGTTCCACAGCTCCTTGTCTCCGCAATGGAGGAAGCGAGTGAAACCGCCCCTTCAGAATAGTCGATCCCCATCAGTCGATCGGCAGCATAGCCTTCCTCGACGAGAGCAAAGAGGAGTGTGCCGTTGCCGCTGCCTACTTCAAGTACAGATAGGTCAGACCTCGGAGGAACGTTCTCTAGCGCCCAATTAACCATCTTTTCAACAGACTCCTCCCCAAACCTTGGATGGCATGAGCATTGAGCAATGAGCAATACCAAAGAAGAGTCATGACACACCAGATCTCGCCTTCATCACCAAAGTCCTCCAAGTTACGTAGCTCTTCCTCGTAGACACCTTCCCAGCTGTGATCACCGGTCTTGAAACAGTACGCCGATGCCGTGAAATGGAACCGCTTACTGTTCCCTAGTCCCCAACTTCGAAGGCTGTAGATCTGTTGTACCCATTCGCTTGTACGATAGCGGCCGCCGGCCGGGAAGAATGATTTGCTTAGTCATGCTGTAGAACGACAATACTGCGCGGGATATGGGTGTACAAGCAGAAGATGCGGTGAGAGAGTAGTGTGTTACAGTCTAACATTATGGTGCTGGTAACGTTGATATAAATACATGGTCAGTAAACAGTCTGGCGGCCTTGTCAGCGGAGGAGCGCAGTCGTAAACCTCCCATTGAACACTCACATAATGCTATAAGATATACGACAAACGAGTCACCGTTTTCCGTCGGTCTTTTCGAGCATATCTTTCGCTTCGTTGATTTTGCTCGCCAGATACGGTGATCCGCCTCGGTCAGGATGGTTAACGAGCATAATTTGACGATGAGCGTCCTTCAGTCGAAGCCGAAGGCTTGGTCCATCCCTAGCACGCATAACGCAGGTTGTTAACAGAGTGCAAAGACAGTGCAAGCGGAAACGACATACTTGAGACCGAGAATGGCGATAGCCTCCTTGCGATCCATCTTCGCCTTGAAACCTCCTTTGACCCATTGTTCTGCTGCTCTCTGTCCAATAACCCCAGTTCGGACGAGGTGCCGACCAACGAGAGCAGCCGTTATAGCACCGAGACCAACAATGACAGGAGTTGCCATCTGAGCGAGTAAAAAGAAGCTTTGCAAAGAAAGGTGGATTGTGGGGAAGTAGTTTTCCGGGAGGAGAAAAAACGAGGTCATGTGACTCTCGCGCCCTTGAATCATTCCGGCACAGTCACGTCCTCTCTTGGTTACATCGACGGACTTGGTGTTCATTTTGTTGCCCACAGCGGCACAGCAGTGGCCCCACAGTCCAACGCGTTGCAGGAACCATGTTGGACCCACAACGATACACGTAAGTCAGAGAAAGAGTCGCCCGTACACAGCAATTGAAGAATCGCACATTGTTCTGAGAGGAATCTTCAGTCTCGTGTGAGGTGCATTGCCGCGCGCTTCTGCGGCTCTAAACAGCATAAATACCGGTGTAGCGTCAGGGCCCTCACCGGCCTCACCTCCCACACGTACACCCCTGCATCGTAGGCCATCTTTTATCCTCATCGTAGCTCACCATGACGAAGAAATTCACTGTCAACCAGGGCTTATTCAAGCAGTCTTTTCCACCTATCTCTATCACAACGGTAGACGAGAGGGTTATTGAGAAAGATATTCTCTTGTCCTTCTTGCGTACTGACTCCAACGAGGAGAGAATTGGCGTGTCGGCGATCTATGGCAAACGTTGCGCCATTACCTCCATCGCCTTCGCCACTCTGACGTCGTCTCTTGTCGTTCATTTTTCGAAGCGGCATGGCAGGCGCGCGTTGGAACTCATCAAGGATTGTATTCTTGACAACTCTCGCTATACCAAGTACGCCTTTAAGATGGATACCTTCGCTCTTTCTCTCTTCACGGACCTGTCACTGCGAATTTCTAATGCAGTAGATCTGCTGTCTCTAAAACCGAAAGGTAATAGGCATTCGTTGGAGAGAGTTTTGGGTGTCATGGGCGGAGAACACATATTGCACAAGCAGAATGTGAAAGACTTGTTCTTCAAAAATGCAAAGGAAATGTCGCATTCTGATGTAGCGATGCAAGCATGGGCGGCGTGTGCAGTTGCCATTTTGTACAACACGACTTCTATCCCAAGGATCGATACGCTCAAGTTGACACAGAAGGTACGTTACTTTGAATTTCGTGGTCTTCGCTCATTGTCCATCGACCTAGGAATTAGCTTCCTTGGCCAGGATTGCACGTGACGGTGATCTCCTGGAGTCGATTAAACCCACTTTTACCAGGAATGATGTGCGGCCCGATTTCTCTGTGAAGGGGGACAGAGTTAACTTGACTTGCGAACGCTTTCGCACTCGCATCAGGCCCTCTGGTAGTCGGGTATGTTCCTTTGTGCTAACCAACCTATGTCACTCTAATGCTTTGTAAGGTTCTTTTGATAGAAACTAAAAATGGAACCTCGAAAAATAGTGTGGCAGGTCGCACTACGCAGGTTCAGGGGCGAAAAGTACAAGTATCGGTGGATGGCCCTGTCAGAGGAGAAATTGTGTCGGTCAGCACTATCGGCAAGGACGACATGAACTTTGCGGAAACTGCTCGACAGGTTACCATCCTACACACCCTTCAAAGGCGAACATCGATCTTATCACAGCCATTTTTCCAACGTATCTGGCTTCCGCATGAGCGCACGTCATGGCCAAAGCAAGGTCACAGAACTCTTGAGCCATCCGTATATTTTCCGCGACGTACCCTTAATCCCTCGCAGGAGATGGCGGTCGAGAAGATCCTGTCGTCTGATGATGACAATCGCGTAGTAATGGTCCATGGTCCTCCGGGAACAGGAAAGACCACAGTCATCGCGGCTGCTGTTACTAGCTTCCACCATGCAAACCGCCACCATTCAGTTTGGATTGCTGCTCAGTCCAACGTTGCCGTGAAGAACATTGCTGAGAAGTTTTGTGACGTCGGCTTCTATGGTTTCAAATTATTGGTTTCCAAAGACTTTCATTTCGATTGGTGTGTTCGTTTTCCCTGTGAGCTACTCTTCCTCAAGACTTCCAATAGGCATGAGCATCTATACAAAGACATCCTCGAACCACACTTCATCCGCTCTGATGCCTTTAGCGAAGACATTGTTGGAGCAGCAAGGCAACTTCTGGATGCCAGAGTCATATTGTGCACGCTGACTATGTTGTCAAACCCTTCCATCGCTGCCTACACTCATATCGCTCCGGTACATACAATTATGTTTGACGAGGCTAGTCAAATCGAAGTTGGGGATTATATTCCTGTCATCCATCGCTTTTCATCAAGTTTGAGGAAATTTGTTTTCATTGGAGACAACAAGCAGCGTTCGTTTTTACCCTTACCAATGGCCTGGCAGTGACTAACTCCGTTGCACAGTGGCTCCATATGGCCAGGAGGAAGTCCGTGGGCTCCGAAGTGTTTTCGAGTTTGATCATCTACTGAAGAATGCGGTTTTCTTGGATATACAATGTATGCGTTCTCCCCTTTCTAACCCTGCACACCTAATGAGGACTAGACCGGTTACCATGCGTCATCGGCGACTTCATCTCAGAGAATATCTATCTCGGGAAACTGACTAGTTTTCACGATATCACTAACCGCAAAGCATGTCGGTTTATTGATGTTAAGGGTGGAAATGAAGCCAAACAGGGCCACAGCTGGGTGGTATGTCCTGTTTTGCTACGTTGCTGCTGCAATACTGAAGGCATGTACCTAGAATCGTGGAGAAGCTATGATTGTTTGTCGCATCGCTCGTTTGTATCAAGATCGGAACAAGCCTTATCGGATTATTACACCCTATGATGCCCAGCGCACTGTCATTGAGATTGGGCTTAAAAGTGCGAATCTGAATTGGGAAAACAAGGTCTTCAACGTCGATTCGTTCCAAGGTCCGTCATATGTGTCGATTGCTACAGTCCGTTTCTGATGAACACAGGTAACGAGGGCGATCATATCATCGTGTCGGTAGTCCGCTCACGGAATATCGGTTTTCTTCAAAATGAGCGTCGCACCAACGTGATGCTCACTCGTTGCAAGAAAAGCATGATCATTTGCACAAGTCGTGCCTTCATGTCCAGCCCACAAGTATCGGGTACTTTGATCGGTCGGCTTGCTGCTTCGCTTGGTCCGGGTGCGTGGATAGAGAGAAGGAATGTTTTGAATGGCAATCTTTCCTAGACGTTATGTTCTCTTCTGGAGTTCCTCCGGTACACTTGTTCACAGCTATCTTATACCTTAGGTTTCCTGTCACATTGACACAAGACTTGAATAGTACTCCTGTATCTCTCTGAGGGTACGCCCTTCATGGGGAAGGGTGAAACAATCACCGCTTTACTCCTGAAATCTGGGGAGACAATAAATTCAGTCAAGTTCGCTGCAGTGAAGTTGCACTATGACCTCCGTGGATGCACAATCACCCGCTAAGGGAACATTGATTACCTCCAAAATGTGTCCAAGAAGTCTAGACTCTACCTTTGCAATCATGCGCAACAGAGCCAGGATAATCATCGCCAGACTCCAACGGGGAATTAGAATATTATTCAACAGCGTGTTACAGGATCAATCCATCGCTGAAGACGAAAGGACTGTCTGGCCATGAAGTACACGATCTACGCATTCGACGTCACAACAAATACGCGACAACGGGGCTGCTCATTCCCTACGAGCAAATCATGGGCCGCCCTCAGTAGGGATAGGAAATCGCGTGACACCATTATCGAGCTTTAGAGACCGCGCATCCACTGACGACCTAGGAATTGCGCTCTGACAGAACGACAGAGCTCGCGACTTACCAGAACTCCGTACAATACGAAGACATTGTGCCTCCTGAATTGCGAAAGCCAGCATTAGACTGCGTCACGGAACACATCTTCTGAATAAAATCCAATAGGTATCTAAAGAAGAGGTGCGAGAAGTTATCCATAACCTTCTCCAATGGGAAAGAAGTTGGAATAAATAGCCTCTTGTATGGGTTCTGCCAAACATGGCCGGACGGCCTGCCTATTAGTCTGACGGATGAAGATGCATATAGGGAAAATGACAACCCGACGACAAACTATTGACGAACCATCTCTACTTGCTGGCATGGCTCGGGTTTTCTTGAAGGCCACGCACCTCACCATGAAGAACGGACACCCATGGCCAGAGGAGAAAGCCTACGAGGGAAGCTGACGCTGTGAAAGCAGAAAAAGTGACGGAGTGACGTTGATGCAAGAGGAATGGCTGGGAGCATGGAAACATCACTGGTAGCAAGGTGGGCGTCCGCAAAACTACATGGTAAGTAAGGATTGATTGCGGAGAGTGCGTGAAGGTAGGCTTGAGGAGAGGGTGAGCCAGCCCTTGAATGTGGCTGTGAAACGTAAGTAGTCTGGCCCAAGGACGGAGGAGACTTGGAACGATGGGGGTTGGCGGCGGCTTGGCCACGGACACGAAACCTACACCTTAAGCAAAGTAGGAATGAAAGGCGGTGAAGGTTGGGTTAGCCACAATGAAAAAGGGACACCTCACCATGCGATACGGGGGGTTCATCAGTGTCTACAAATGAAATCAGGAATAAATAGAGTTTTGTGCAACTCCATAGCGAATCGAGGGGATAGAGCTCACGTGATTTTGGCGTTCAGACTAGAGACCGATCACCGTGTGTTCCTTGGTGTACTAGTCGACCAAATCTTCGGTTTGCCGTCGCAACTCGCCCTTGCTAGTGAGACGCCTCATTGAATATGGTAGGATTCAACCAACTGGTGTGCATTTTGTTGCCCACTGCGTTAATACAGCATCCTACAGTCCACCTATTACAAGAACATGTTGACGCACAACGTTAGTCAAAGGAAGTCGCACACACAGCATCTAAATGAATCTCACGTTGTTCTGAAAGGCCCTATCTTCTCGCATGTGGTGCAGTTGCCGCGCGCTCTTGCAACTCTGACAGTATAAATAGCGGTGCAACGTCACCTCCCACACCCCAAAGGCACGCCTCTCACATCGTAGACTATCCTTTATCCTCGCAGCTCACCTTGATGAACAAATTCACCATCAAGCAGAGCTTATTCAAGCAGTCTTTTCCGCCTATCGTGGTCACAACGTTAGACGAGAGGCTCCTTGAAAGATATATTCTCCTGTCTTTCTTGCACACTGACGACGACGACGGGAAAATTGGCGTGTCGGCAGTCTATGGTAATCGTTGTGCCATCACCTCTATTGCCTTTGCAACTTTCACTTCGACTCTTATCATTCGTTTTGCGAAGCAGCATGGCAGGCGGGCGTTGACGCTTATCAAGGAGTGTATCCTTAATAACTCTCGCTACACGAAGTACGCCTTCAAGATGGATACCTTCGCTCTTTCTCTCTTCACAGACTTGTCGCTGCAAATTTCTGATGCAGTAGACCTACTGTCTTCGGGAATCACAGGTAATAGGCACTCGTTGGAGACCCTCATGGGGGTCATGGGTGGAGAAGCCGTTTTGCACAGACACAACGTGAAAAACTTGTTCTTCACAGATACAAAGGAAATGTCGCCCTCTGATGTAGCGATGCAAGCATGGGCGGCGTATCTGGTTGCTGCTATTTCTGATACTACGTCTATTCCAAGAATCGATACATTCAGGTTGACACGAAAGGCATGTTGCTTCCGAGCTGCCTCGCTTTTGCTCATATTGTCCATTGTTCTAGCAATTGGCATCCTTGGCCAAAATTGCGCGTGACGGTGATCTCCTGGAATCGAGTAAGCCCACTTTCGCCAAGAATGATGTGGGGCCCGACTTCTCTGTGAAGAAAGGCAATGTCAATTTGACATGCGAGCGCTTTCGCACTCGTATCAGGATCTCTGATAACCAAGTATGCTCATTTCTATCGGTTGAGCTATGTTATTATAATGCTTCGTGAAGGCTATTTTGATACAAACTAAGAATGGAGCCTCGACGAATAATGTGACAGGTCGCGCCAGGCGTGTTGAGGGGCGAAGCGCACAAGTATTGGTCAATGGTCCCGTTAACGGAGAGATCGTGTCGGTCAGCACTATCGGCAAGGAAGATATGACATATGCGGAAATCGCCCGGCAGGAGATCATTCTGTATGTCCTTCAAGGTCGAACATCGCTCTTATCACAACCATTTTTCCAACACATCTGGCTTCCGCATGAGCGCATGTTTTGGCCAAAACCAGATGGCAGAACTCTCGAGCCATACATATATTTTCCGGGGCGTGCTCTTAATCTTTCGCAGGAGATGGCGGTCGAGAAGATCCTGTCGTCTGATGACGACAATCGCGTAGTAGTGATCCATGGTCCCCCGGGAACAGGAAAGACAACGGTTATCGCAGCTGCTGTTACTAGCTTTCACCATGCAGATCGCGAGCTGTCTGTTTGGATTGCTGCGCAGTCCAACGTCGCCGTGAAGAACATTGCTGAGAAGCTTTGTGCGGTTGGCTTCCATGATTTCAAATTATTGGTTTCCAAAGACTTCCATTTTGATTGGTGTGTTCGTTTTCCCTCTAAGCTACTCTGCCTCACGACCTCTAATAGGCATGAGCATCTATACGGAGACATCCTCCAAGCGCGCTTCATCCGTTCTGATAATTTTAACAAAGACATTGTTGGAGCAGCAAGGCAACTGCTGGATTCCAGGGTCATATTGTGCACTCTGACCATGTTGTCAAATCCTTCGATCGCTGCCTACGCTCATATCGCTCCGGTACATACAATTATGTTTGACGAGGCTAGTCAAATCGAAGTTGGGGATTATATTCCTGTCATCCATCGCTTTTCATCAAGTTTGAGGAAATTTGTTTTCATTGGAGACAACAAGCAGCGTTCGTTTTTTCCCTCACCAATGACATGGCAGTGACTAACTCCGTTGCACAGTGGCTCCATATGGCCAGGAGGAAGTCCGTGGGCTCCAAAGTGTTTTCGAGTTCGATCATCTACTGAACAAAGCGGTTTTCTTGGACACACAATGTATGCGTTCTCCTTTTTTTCAACTCTGCATACTTGATGAAGTCTAGACCGGTTACCATACATTGTTGGCGACTTCATCTCGCAGATTGTCTATCACGGACAACTGACTACTTGCCACAATATCACTGACCACAAAGCTTGTCGCTTCATCGACGTTAAGGGTGGAAGTGAAGTGAAACAAGGCCACAGCTGGGTGGTAAGTCTTGCTTTACTGCTTTGTTGTTTCGATACTCAAGGTACTTAGAATCGTGGAGAAGCTATGATTGTTTGTCGTCTTGCGCGTCTGTATGAAGATCGGAACAAGCCTTATCGCATTATTACACCGTATGACGCGCAGCGCACTGCAATTGAGGTTGGGCTCAAAAATGCGAACCTGCGTTGGGAAAACAGGGTCTTCAATGTAGATTCGTTCCAAGGTCTGTTGTGTCCGTCCTTTGCTAGAGTCTGGCACCTGACAAAAACAGGCAACGAGGGCGACCATATCATCGTGTCGGTCGTGCGCACGCGCAATATTGGTTTCCTTCAAAACGAGCGGCGTACCAACGTGATGCTGACTCGTTGCAAACAAAGTATGGTCATTTGCACGAGTCGTGTCTTCGTGTCCAGCCCACAAGTGTCTCGCACTTTAATCGGCCGGCTCGGGGCTTGGCTTGGGCCAGGTGCGTGGATAGAGGGAAGGAATGTCTTGAATGGCAATCTCTCTTAGACGTAGCACTCTCTTCTGAAGTTCCCCGTACACATTGGCTACACATCGTACCTTTATGTTTCTTGATATGAGTCACGATAAGGCTCGGCCGATATTGCGACAGGACTGCAAATCGGGTGGGCTGGTTGCATACCCGGGTTGGTAGTTGGGGTTCCGAAGTTCGTTCATCCTGCCTCGAGGTTTGTGGCGTGGTTGCCTCGTTGAAGACGGCGAAGTCGCCATTGTCCTCACTTCAAACTTCTCCAATCTTTCTGATTCTGAGACAATTGCGACCTTCCCACCATCGTCTCTTCATCGTTTAGCACTCATCGCTCGTCATGATGCCTGCCTCTCGCATTATACACCAAAACCTGGTTGACGTGGACACTGATGGTCTCAACGTTAAGCTGATCACGTTATCCGATCTCAGCGAGGACCTTACCGACTTGCTCACCCTCGTTGAGCGTAACGATGGGCGTCCTCTCGGTCTTTCCGCTGCATATTCACCCATTGGTGGTCTCCGGCTTCTTGCAGTCGCGGATGCCACTACCGTCACTATCGTTGATTTCGAGACTGATAATAGCAAGGACAACGGACGCGCTACGCCGCCTCACGACACCACCGTTGGGGTTGATTATCTGCGCGATCACGTCCTCTGTCGCTCCGCCGGCTTCGTTCACAGTTTCGACATGGGCCCGCTCGCCCTGGCGCTGTGGCAGAGCCACAATCTCCGTATCCAGCAGGCAATTGATGTGCAGTCCGCCTGCGCAACCCCCCTGACCCGCGCCCCGCTCGCGGCCGTCAAGTTCGCCATCGGCGACACAGCCCGTATATTCGACGTCAACATCACTCGAGCCTTCAACGACTACATTTGTCATGTCCCCGATGACCCATCGGCCAGCCAAACAACTACGCCGCTTGCGCAGCGAGCGTGGGTTGCCCACCATATCTCTCAGCTTGGGTTGATGGAGGAGCGGCTCGCCAATGTCCCTCCGGTCAACACAGTTAAGCTCTCAGATACGGTATGTCAGGCTTCAAACTTTCGTGACTGTCGTTCAATCCATTCAACGCCCTTCGGACTATCTGGTGTAGATCCTCCGGTTCTTGGCGAAGACCACTCAGGACGCCTTCCAGCTTGACGAGAAAAAGCCGACTGAGGTCACGCGGACCGTCGTGGCCGCATTCAATAAAGGCAAGGTGGATGCAAAAGTCGATCGTTACCAGCACAAGATTCGAAAAGGGAGCAATCAGGTGAGCATATATTCCCAATCATTTCCAGTCTCTGACATGCTCTGTAACTACAGCAAGCTCGCATCCATGTGCCTGGCGCCACTGCTGGCGGAGGTTATAGCATGTCTGCCGCCATTGGCCCAACTCGAGGTGAAGGAGTGAGGTTACAGACGGATGGAAATGTGTCTGGGAATAGGGTCACATATCTCACTCTCACTGGGAGGGAGGATCTGACTGCAGCAGAGGTGAAGAGGGCACAGATTGTCCTCATGATCCTTCAGGGGAAGATTTGTGCTGGGGGGAGTGAGGGCCTCAATCCTTGGGTCCACCAGATCTTCTTGGAGCCTGGAGATGAGTTTGCATGGCCAGCTGAGTGGGCCAAGAGTACCACTTCCCCCATCAAGCTTAAGAGGGATGAGATCCCTCGTCCCCTCAACTCTTCTCAGGTTAAGGTGATAAGGAGGATGCTGAGTAATGCTGATGAGGATAGAGTCACTGTTGTACAGGGCCCTCCAGGAACTGGAAAGACCACTGTCATTGCATCCTATGTCCTGACTGCAGTGTCAGCTGGGCAAACTGGCATCTGGCTAATTGCTCATTCTAACATTGCAGTGAAGAATATGGCTGAGAAATTGGCTGACTTTGGGCTAACCAACTGGAAGCTTTTGGTAACCAAGGAATTCTATGAATTTTGGTGAGTGCTTCATAAGTGTGACCCTAGTAGTGATAGTCCTCATCTGTCACAGGCATGAGCATCTCTATGTTCACATCAGGTCCAACATCATCATTAGTGATGAGTTTATTGATAAGAGCATTATGAGCCAGCTGTATGGATGCCCTGTTGTGCTGTGCACACTGAGCATGCTTTCTAGTCCCAAGCTCCATCAATTTGGAGTGTTCAGAAAGGTGCCTCTTAAAAATATTGTGGTTGATGAAGCATCACAGATTGAGATTGGGGAGTATATTCCATTGTTCACAACCACTTCCACTATTAGGAAAGTCACCTTCATTGGTGATGATAAACAATGTAAGTCCCAATTGTACTAATCTGGCCTGTTATTTTGATGCTTTGTAGTACCACCTCATGGGCAGGAGGAGATTGGTGGATTGCAGAGTATCTTTGAAGTGGAACATTTGAGGAAGCACATGCTTCTACTTGATACCCAGTGTATGTTTTTCTTTTTTTTTCCTATTTGTGATCTAACTTTCATTTAGATCGCATGCCACCTCAGATTGGAGACTTTATCTCTCAGAGTGTCTATGAAGGGCTACTGAAATCCAGTGATGGCCATTCACTTGCTCAGACCCCATATATGACATGCCAATTTGTCAATGTGACTGGGAAGCAAGTGTCTGTTGGAACCAGTCTGAAAGTAATTTGTATTCTCTCTAGCCTGCATTAGCAAATGCTTACATATTCACCTCTCAGAATGCTGAGGAGTGTCAAGCCATTCTTAAACTTTCCTCTATCCTTCAGGAGAAGGGGAAGAGGTTTAAGATCATTACTCCATATGATGCTCAGAGAACTCTGATAGAGAATGAGCTGAAGGACTCTGGATTAAAGTGGACAGATACCTGTTTCAATGTTGACTCCTTTCAAGGTATTTATCATCTGTTATGTGAAGTTGATTCTGACAAATTGCTAGGCAATGAGGAGGATTATATCATCATCTCTCTTGTACGCTCTTATGACTTGGGTTTCCTTCAAGATCTTCGCAGAACAAATGTCATGCTGACCAGATGCAAGAGAGGGATGGTCATCTTCACTAGCAAGACTTTCATGCAGAAGTATGGGAAGGATTCTCTGGTTGGTAACCTTTTGGAGTACTATGACAATGAGGCCTGGCTTGAGATCCAGGACATGCAGAAGACCACCTTTGTGTAAGGGGTAAGTTAGAGATGGGTGGGTTTTCAGAGTTGCAGCCAAACATACCTTGTTTTGATGTACATGTATTGTGCTTTGTCTTGCTTTGATGTTTGCTTTCTGCTAGTTGTTCTATGCTGTCTGGTTTTGTAACTACAGTGTATCTCATGTATCATCTTGCTGAAAAAAAAAAAATACTTGGGATGCCAGGGCATCCTTTTTTGAAGTGGGCACAGAAATTGGTTTGACATTTACACCAGAGTAACATTAAAGTCAAAATCCATCTCAAACCATCATGCACACAGATTCCACTACTTGGATCTGTACACTCTGAAGTACACTAGACTATTCATCCTTACCATGATCATGATTTTGTATCCAGTTATTTTTGTGGGCATCTGCAATTATTACCTTCATCCTTTCCTGATTCCTTGTCATGCCTCTACTAGTATGCACCCAAACAAATTTCCTGCATGTCTCTCAGTGCATGTTGTGAGGTGTGCCATGAATCCCTGAGTCAATGGGGTGTAGATTGCACAGAGTCATGTGTGCAAACAGAGGAGATGGCAAATTCATCAAGCACAGTTGGAAACACAGATAATAAATACTCACAGTTAATGCCATCTCCAAGTTGTTGAATCATGGCATACTGAATCTGACAATCAAAAGAAGAGGATTAGTAAATCATGCCCATGATCTCGCAGGAAATGTATTACAGGCATGGCAGAAGGTGATGTTGAGCCCCAGAAAACTGGATGGAAGGCTAGAACACTCATCGGTGCCACGGAAGTGTCATCCCTCACTTAGGCCGCTTGCACTTAGCCGCAACGTCTGGCTTTCCGGAAGATGGGATGCTCGAAGAGTACAACGGGCTCCCTTAAGACCGCCTGGGTGCTGTTTGACAATGACGCTGATCCGAAAGAGATTTTCTCTGTCCTCGGTCGATTTTCATCCCCGTCTTCCATACTGTTCAGCCAGTCCCACTCGGAGTCGAGGATAAATCGTAGTCCTAGGAGACGTCGGTCAATTCCACAGCTGGCGACGGTTGCGTAGGTCAATGACGCATGTGCACGTAACACGGAAGTAAAGAAGGCGAAAGGTGACGACGGAGAGTCTGGGACAGAGTGCTGAGCAGTAGATGGCGACAGAACCACAGACCCAGGTGAGCAGAGCACTTACTGCACTTCGTGTTGACCAACCCGTTGCTTCTTTCCTTCCTCGGTAGTAGTAGATTCCCTCCAACATCAACCTTGCGTGGAGGTATCACGCGTAAGGCTCCGTATGGTTTACATATTACGACGGTGGTGAAATGATCGTCTGAGCGCAACCTCGTACACAGTCATCATAGCAGGCAAACTGCAGCGCGATGTATCAAGTGGACAGTTCTCTTTCAGAGCAAGCAGGGCAGGGGCACAGTGGACTTACATATACGTCGCATCTCGTCTCCACCAAACTCTGTAAAGTATGATACAGATACATTGCGATCTGCGCCCATGACGAGCTCGGCATGATGCGTCGCATCAGCAATTGCAACCTCAACTTGAGGAGATGCATCGAATTCATTTTTCACAACCAGCTAGGCCGGCATCCTCGTGCTAGACCCTCCCATTTCGCCTGGGAAAAAGCGGTACTTCTTCGATACCTTCAACAAGAGAAATCCAACTAGCTCTTGCCACCGCCCACTCACATACGAAACTCGGGAATAGCGCGTCTAGTACGGGTGCGTGTTCTGCGCATGTTTGTCAACGAAGCGATTTGAAGTGCAGGCGGGGCACATGTTTGAAGGGGTCATGGGGTACTGGATTGTAAAAGGTGAGATTGGATGTACGAGGTGATCTTTCTGTGCCCATTGGTAGCTGTAGTTCGTTGGGCTTTGAGGTGTACGCACTGTAGCGGACAATTCCTTTATACAGCCTAGTCTATTGGGAAGGTTGGTAGTGCTGGATCTTTGTTGGCCTTACCAGCTGAGGCGGATGGCGCAAACCAGTGACCGAGGGAGAGGATGAAGAGCCACTGCCCACAGTGGAAGGCCCAACGTTAGTCCATTCGTCTCGTTCATCAGAGCTCAAGACTCTTACCCCGACTGCTGTCTCGCCTTGTCGTTTCTATGGAATAACATCTTATGCCGCGTTCAATTTTGTCTATTCCCAAAGGTGCACCATAGACAACACGGAGGGTACAGAAAAGGCCATGCGCCATGACAATGATATTTGATGACAGAGAAGTAGAGGTAGCGGGCAGGGCAAAGGTGTCACATCCGAGTTGAGGGGCATGGCAAGCATTTATTGGAGATGTACCATCTCAACCAAATCCCTGAGTGATGTCAGTTCGCGCGGTTGAGCATATCGATGGACGCACCTACAAGCGTGGCATCGGGACTGTCTGCTGTCGCGTCAGAGAAGACCCGGCAAGGCAAGGCGAGGCACGCACGAATGCATTCTCTGTTTGAAATCAACCATGCCATGCGCCAGGCAGGCAGCTCTTCCGATGTGTACGTCTGCCCTGGGTCTGTGATGCCCTCCTCCAGCACATCGGTAGCGCTGGAGGAAATTAGTTACTAGTTTGAGTTTACGACGCCACTCGAGGCACGTTTCTTCAATGAGAAGTTGCCATCTACCCCATTGTGCAGGAACGCCCCAAGTTGTCCAATGCACGCAGACGCCTTTGTACCATCCGGCCAGCACCAGTAACAAGTGCACGATAACTTCGTGGCTTTTGAAGGCTTCTATGATCGAAGGATCGTCGTCCAGCTCGATCTAGCCTAGACGGACTAGAAATATTTGGGGCCAAGAGGCATGCCGCACAACTCAGGCCTGAGCGAGCCGTGGTCAACACTAAGTAGCACCTGCCAGGGGTGCGTAGCCTTCACTAGTCGAGTCAATCACGATACGTACCCGAAACATTTACTAATTCTATGATACACAGGCTCCACCCAGTCCACAACCGCGAAGATACTTATTGACGTGGTGCTCTCCAGCATCACTGGAAGAGGCACCGCTCTCTCGGATGCGTCGTTATCAAGTGCGCTTTAGGATAAACCCTGTTTGTTTGTGACATTCCTGCTAACCTGCCATGTGCACCTCGTTAATGACCCATGGAGCCCTCTCACCTAGGGTACAGATTGGATACCCGCACCCTCACCCGTGTGGTACCTGCACCCTATGACCCGCACGGGCCAGCCATACGTGACGAACCCTATTCGCGACTTGACCCTTCAATACTTCAATGGTCCCGATGTTGCAAGATTCAACCCAACTGGTGTTCATTTTGTTGCCTACTTGGAAATACAGCAGCCTACAGTACACCGCGTTGCAAACACGTGTTGGACCTACAACGCTAGGAAGAGAAGTCGCCCACACATCTCATGGATTGCACATTGTTCTGAATGGAACCTTCTTTCATGAGGCGCAACTTTGCGTATTCTTGCAACACTGACAGCATAAATAGTGATTAGCCCCCAAATGCACACCCTCACGTCGTAGGCCATTCTTCATCCTCGCAGCTTACCATGCCGAACGAATTCACTATCCAACAGGGCTTATTCAAGCAGTTTTTTCCGCCTATCTTTGTTACAACGGTAGACGAAAGGCTTCTTGAGAGAGATCTTCTGCTGTCCTTCTTGGATACTGCCTCAGACGAGGGGACAATTGGCATGTCTGCGATCTATGACGAACGTTGCGCGATCACCGCCATTGCCTTTGCCACGCTGTCTTCATCTCTTGTCATTCATCTTGCGAAGCTACATAACAGACACGCGTTGGCACTTGTTAAGGAGTGTATTCTTAACGACTCTCGCTACACGAAGTGCGCCTTCAAGATGGATACCCTGTCTCTTTCTTTCTTCACAGACTTGTCGTTGCAAATTTCTGATGCAGTAGACCTACTGTCTTCGAGAATAACAGGCGCTGATAGGCATTCGTTGGAGCACCTCTTGGAACTCATGGGCGGATTACCCAAGTTACACAGGCACAGTGTGGAAAACTTGTTCTTCGAAGATATGACAGAAATGTCGCCCTCTGACGTAGCGATACAAGCATGGGCGGCGTGTCTGGTTGCTATTTTATCCGATATAGCGTCTAGTCCAAGGATCGATACATTCAAGTTGACACGAAAGGCGAGTTGCTCCCGAACTCCGACTCGCTTGCTCTCATATTTCCTATGGATTTAGCAATTGGCTGCTTTGGCCAAGATCGCACGGGACGGTGAACTCCTGGAGTCGATTAAGCCCACTTTCACTAAGAATGATGTGCGGTGCGACTTCACTGTGAAGCAGGACACCGTCAACTTGACTTGCGAGCGCTTTCGCACTCGCATCAGGCGTTCTGGTAACCAAGTATGTTTCTTTACGCTGGCCGGAATATGTCATTGTAATGCTCTTTGAAGGTTATTTTGTTAGAAACCAAGAATGGAACTTCGACAAATAAAGTGACAGGTCGTGCGAAACATGTTGAAGGGCGAAGCGCACATGTATCGTTCAATGGTCTTGTTGATGGAGAGATTGTCTCAGTCAACACTATCGGCAAGGAAGAGATGTCATATGCCCAAGCCGCCCGACATACGATTATCCTGCACGTCCTTCAAAATCGAACATCGCTCTTGTCACAACCATTTTTCCAACGCATCTGGCTTCCGCATGGGCGCACGTTATGGCTAAAGCAAGGTCGCAGAATTTTTGAACCAGACATATATTTTCCAGGGCGTTCTCTTAATCCTTCGCAGGAGATGGCAGTCGAGAAGATTGTGTCGTCTGATGACGAGAACCGGGTAGTAATGATTCATGGTCCTCCGGGAACAGGAAAGACCACAGTCATCGCGGCTGCTGTTACCAGCTTCCACCATGCAGACCGCCACCGTTCAGTTTGGATTGCTGCGCAGTCCAACGTTGCTGTGAAGAACATTGCTGAGAAGCTTTGTGCGGTCGGCTTCCATGATTTCAAATTATTGGTTTCCAAAGATTTTCATTTTGATTGGTGTGTTCGTTTCCCCTCCGATTTGCTCTCCCTCGAGACTTCCAATAGGCATGAACATCTATACGAAGACATCCTCGAACCGCACTTCATCCGCTCTGATGTCTTTAGCAAAGACATTGTTGCAGCAGAAAGGCAACTGCTGGGTGCCAGAGTCATATTGTGCACTCTGTCCATGTTATTAAGTCATTCTATCGCCGCATTCATTCACGTCGTCCCGGTACACACAGTTATCTTTGACGAGGCTAGCCAAATTGAAGTGGGAGATTATGTCCCTGTGATCCACAGCTTTTCATCAACTTTGAGGAAAATTGTTTTCATCGGGGATAACAAGCAGTGTTTGTCTTTGTCCTCACCAATGACCAATGACTAACTCTGTTACACAGTGGCTCCATATGGCCAGGAGGAAGTCCGTGGGCTCCAAAGTATTTTCGAGTTCGATCATCTACTGAAGAAAGCGGTTTTCTTGGACACACAATGTATGCGTTCTCCCTTTTCTAACCCTGCATACCTCATAAATTCTAGACCGCATGCCATGCGTTATTGGCGACTTCATCTCAGAGAATGTCTATCGCGGGCAATTGACTACTTGCCACAATACCACTGACCGCAAAGCCTGTCGGTTCATTGACATCAAAGGTGGAAATGAAGCTAAACAAGGACACAGCTGGGTGGTAAGTCTTGTTTTACAACGCCATGCTGTAATACTGAAGGTACTTTCTAAGAACCGTGGAGAAGTTATAATTGTTTGCCGTCTTGCGCGTCTGTATCAAGGTCAGAATAAGTCTTATCGCATTATTACACCCTATGATGCGCAGCGCAATGCCATCGAGAGTGACCTCAAGAATGCGGACTTGCCCTGGGAGAACAGAGTATTCAACGTAGATTCGTTCCAAGGTCCGTTGTATCCGTCGATTTCTACAGTCCGTCTCTGACAAAGACAGGTAATGAGGGCGACCATATCATCGTGTCGGTGGTTCGCACACGGAATATCGGTTTCCTTGAAAATGAGCGGCGCACGAACGTGATGCTGACTCGTTGCAAACAAAGCATGGTCATTTGCACGCGTCGTGCCTTCCTTTCTAGCCCACAAGTATCGGGTACTTTAATCGGCCGGCTTGCGGCTTCCCTTGGACCGGGTGCGTGGGTAGATCAAAGGGATGTTTCGAATGGCAACCTCCCGCAGACATACACTTTCTTCTGAAGTTCTTCTGGTACACTTGTTCGCTTCATACCACCGTCTCTTGATTGCTCATCCAAACGATACTTTTTGAAAAATAAGACGAATATTTGTGTCAAGCAGCAAGACGTAGTGCATGCCCCACAATCCAAATTCCCAACCAGATAGTGCTGTTCAGGTCAAGATCTTCTCACCCACACACCACACAAATTCCGAAGGACCAGTACGAAAATCTATTTAAAGTCGTGCATACAGATTCGCCTGCTTGGATCGGTGTGCACTCTGGAGCACATTAGATTGCTCACCCTCGCCACCACCATGACTTGATATCCTGTTACCTTCTGGGACATTTCCTGTCATATAACTACCTTTATCCTCTCCTGATTCCTCGTCACGCTTCTGTGCATCCAAGCAAATTTCCTGCATGTCCCTCAATGCATGCGTGAGCTGCGTCATGAATGCCTGTGTTGAGGTAGTTGGGTAGGAATGCTTGGAGTCGATGCAAAACCTGACCAAGGAGGGGGCGATAAGGTCTAGATGTACAGACGTCATGTGGGCGAAGATAGGGGGCAAGGAAAAGTTCGTTGAGCAATAGAGGGAGACAGATACCAAATACTCACAGTTGATGCCGTATCCATCGTTGAATGGTGCACCGAATCTGACAACAGGGATAAATCATGACCATATCAGGGGGGAAATACATTAAAGAGGAATCCGAAGGCGATGCTGAGTGCCGAAAGGCTGTATGGAAAGACACTCACCCCGTGCCGCGGAAGTGCCATCCTTCAGTTAGGCCGCTTGTACTTAGTCGCCATGTCTGGCTTTTCCAGAAAATGGGGTGCTCAAAGAGGGCAACAGGTTCCCTTGGGGTCGTCTGGCTGGTGCTTGCTGACAAAGCTTCGTCGTCTCGATTCGAAAGAGATTTTTCCTGAGTCTTCGGCACACTGTCAAGCCAGTCCCACTCCGAGCCGAGGACACACCGCAGTCCTAAGAGGTGTCGGTCAATACCACGGCCAGCGGCGGCTGCACGAGTTAACGACGCATGTGCACGTAGTGCAGAAGTAAGGAGGGTGAAAAGTGACGACAGAGACGTCTAGAACAGTGTGCTTATTAGCGTTCGAGGTCAACCGAACCGCAGAGCCAGGTGAAAAGACTACTTACCATTTTGTGTTGACCATCCCGTTGCTTCTTCCCCGGCTCATTAGTATGTCCCTGCCAAGAACGACCTTTCCAGGGCCCGCACATCCGCACAAACGTGAAGCTCTCACGCGTGAGGCTCCGTATGGTTTCAGTACGACCATGGTGGAATGATCGCGTGAGCGCAGTCTCATACACAGGCGTCGTACGGCCATGAAGGCGATAGTACGCAAGCTGCAGCGCCAGTTGAACGAACGCATCAGGTGAGTAGTTTGCTGAGGGTCTCCTTAATTTCACAGCAAGCAACGCAGCGGTATCGTGGACTTACATGCACGTCGCATCTCGTCTCCACCGAACTCCGTAAAGTAAAACACATTATGGTCCGAGTCCGCGACGAGCTTCTCGGCACGATGCGTAGCATCAGCAATTGCAACTTCAATTTGAGGGGATGCATCGAAATCAAGTCTCCCCCATTTTTCACAACCAGCCAAGCCGGCGTCCTCATGGCTTCCAGTGCTAAACCTTGCTATTTCATTTGGGGAAAGCGGCACTTCTTCCATACCTCCGACAAGAGAAATTCCGCTAGCTCTTGCTATTGCCCACTCACATAAGACACTCGGGACTAACGCGTCCACAGGTGCATGCTCCCCGCAGGCACCAGCGCGCGTGGTACGTTCGACTATCAGTTGGAGAGGTTTGTCGAAGAAGCGATTTTGTAGTGCAGGGGAGGCACGCGTGCGTTGCTGATGATCGAAGAGGTCATGTGGTGCTGAATTGGAAAAGGCGAGGTCGGATGTACAAGCTGATCTTTCTGTGCCCATTGGTAGCGCTGTAGCTTGTTGTCGGGCTTCTGAAGGCACAGGTCGTACCGGACAATTCCGTTGTACGGCCTTGTCTGTTGGGAAGGTTAGTAGTGCTGAATCTTTCTTAACTTCTGAGGCGGATGGTGCAGGCCAGTGGTCGAGGGAGAGGACGAAGAGGGATTCATGGATGGCATTTAAAGAATGGGCGTTTTTTGGAGAAAGGGAACGGAGGTGAGTGTAGTTCTGTTTCAAAAGATTAGTTGCGTCCGCTGCCGAGGGGGGGATGCCCAACCTTAGCCCACTCGTCTCGTTCATCAGCGCTCAAGACTCCTACCCTGACCGCTGTCTCACCTCTCCCTTTTCTACGCAGTACATCCAATACTATACATCTGATGCCGCGTTCGATTTCGTCAACATCCAAAGGTGCACCACTCTCAGGGTTGACAACGCGGACGGTATAGAAAAAGTCGTGTGCCATGACCACGATACTAGATGCCCACGAAGAAGTGGGGGCAGCGGGCGAAGTAAGGGTGTCGCATCCTAGTTGAGGAATGCGGCAAATATTGAAAATAGCAGATGTGCAGCGTCTCAACCAGATCCCTGAATGATGTCAGTTTACGTAGTTGAGCATATTGATGGACACACCTACACGTGTGGTATCGGGATATAATTCCTGTCTATAATCGCGTCAGAACAAGTCTAGCAACGCAAGACAAACAACGCACGACTGCATTCTATGTTTGAAATCGAGGACGCCGTGCACCAAGCAGGCCGCCCTTCTGATCTGCCATGGAGTGAACCCCTGTCCTTGGTCTGTTATGACCTTCTCCGGCACATCGGTATCGTTGACGAAAGTTAGCCACCAGTTTGAGTTTATGAGGAGTGGGGCTCTCCACTCAAGATACGTTTTCTTGAGCCAGAAGTTGTCGTCTAGCCAGTTGTGGGGGGACGCCTTGTCCAATGCGAGCAGACGTGCCTGTGCTGTTTGGCCAGGACCATTTAGAAAGGAACGTGCAATGTCCTCATGTTTTCTGAGAGCTTCCATGACGGGAGGACCGCCGTCGAGCTCATCCTGGAGTAAGACAGGGTGGACAGACTCCATATATTTCGCCATGGTTTTATGAAGATCCGGCACAGGCAGGCGGGGCAGCTTTGGTGATGCCATGGTCGACATCGAGGTAGAGAGTCCTCGACGCGTCGTTGGGAAGACTCGGAGCATTTGCTCGTGGAAGAGAGGTAACCCACGTGACTCAACCACCACTTGAGGTGGACATCATCATTATTGAATTCCCGAAACCGAGCCTCTGTCTACATTCGCCTTCATCATGGAGCGTGTCGCACGCTGGATCTCCCAAACCTACCCCCGACCAACCATAGATCCGGTGAGTCCTGCATTCCGTGCGGTCTGTCTCACTCACAGTGTATGTTAGGCGTGGCTTTCGGATTGTAGCGACTGGATATCGAGTACACACAATATCACACCCTCCACTCACTTCCAGGAATTCATTACACGCGTCGAGGAACAGCTTCTCCAGTCCAATCTCGAAGACTCAACCGCGCCAGGTACGGGCTTGGACCCACAACTAGTCCAATCTGAAGATCGTCCATCACGAACACGTCCTTTGAAGCCGAGTTCACGGCTAAATCGCAGGCAACAAGGCCAGCGCCGAAAGAAAGTGGACACGGGTCCTACGCCTCTCCTGGTTGAGATTAGGTCTATTACTGAAATCGCTCATTCTGCCTTTTCCCTCCTGAACACGCACCAGACGCGGCTCGATCGCGCTGATCTTGGGTTGGCCCGTGATGACGACAACCAACAGGAACCACGACAACAGGATGAAGACGAGGGTCCAATCCCCCGCTTCCCGCGTGGCATGCTGGGCTTCGAGCTATCGGATGGGCACACCCGCTTCAGGGCAATAGAATACAGGTCTGTACCAGACTTGGTTCTTGGAGAGACACCGTTGGGCTACAAGGCGAGCATTTGTGATCTCTTTGTTGTATTGGCTGTATACTTGGTGGTTCTCATCTAGTAACTTGTCAGATGCTATTAACTTCCACACCTATCCGCAATGGCGTCGCCTTTCTTGAGCCTTCCAACGTCACACTCAAGGGTTACCAAACCGAAGATCATGATGCCCACCGGGAGGAAGTGTTTTTAAGTGGACTTAGAAAGAGATTAGGGTGAGCGCCATAGAATTGTCCCCCTCAATCTACTCTGATAACGTTGACTTTAGACGTCCAGATCCCCCTGAAGCTCATGTGCAGCAACAAGCTCAACCCCAGCCAGCGCAAGCAGCACCGCCGATACCAGCCCAGCCCCGTACAGCCCCGCCACGGCAACACCAACCAACTCGCGCTCCTCTACCTACCGATCTTGACGACATGTACGAAGATGATGATATCGACCCCGAAATGTTAAACGCCTTGGCTCAGATGGAGACCAATGCGGTGGGCCCTACCGCCTTGTCGGGCCGCACATCGACTGGTTCTGGTGCAACAACCCAACCAACAGTTAGGTCGGCTCCAAACATTAAAATGCATCGACTGCTCACTGTCGCACAGCAACAAACATCACTCCACTTTCCATCTTCAGCCGAAGAAAAGACAACCTCTTCATCAGTCCCCGATATCGGTCTCTCCCCAGTCCGTGCCCAGCCTTCACGACAAGCCGAGCTCGATATCACGTGGGACAGTGATGAGTCCGATGCTTTCAGGGCTTATGCTGAGGGCCCCTCTACTAAGGTCCATGCCACAGCAAAGATCACATCTCCACATAAACGAGGTTCAGCTGTCGAATCCACACACAATGGTTCTGCAGAGCCTCGTACTGCAGGAAAGAATACCGTCCTTGTACCCCCGCGTGACACGCGACTAAAGGGATACAGTGCAAGTACTAGTACCTCCATTGATCCATACGATTCGTTCTCCATGGATTTGGATCTCGATGATGACTTTCTCGCGGAAGTGGATAAAGCTGAACAGCAGGCATTGGCATCTACTACTGGATCTGGCCCTACATCGCAGATCCGTCGCGAGTGTGATCAAGGAAAGGGAGAAAATGTCATACGGGTTTCATCCACTGAATCCTCACAACGTCCTACCACTGGCTGGAATGCGGACTTGCGATTCAGTACGACATTATCAGGCTCGAGCACTGGGAAGCGACCGCGTAGTACGAGCGATGTTGGAAGTTCTTCCATGCAACAACATGCCGACCTTCGTCCACCTCCATCGACGCAGCCACCACGCGTCGGCCCCTCGATTCGTCGTGAAGGGTCTCCATGTCGGCTGCTGCCGTCTCAGGAGAAGCCGACAAAACGTCGATTGACGCGCGACCCAACTGTCATCGTCATTTCGTCGTCAGATTCAGAGGCGGACAACTCTGCCGGAGCCGAGGACAGTGTGCCCCAAAGTCAACAACAGATCAAGCTGGAAAGACGCGGAGATTCGGGTGACCGTGAGATGTTGGATGTGATCAATATTTCAGACTGACCTGGTCTACCGTACATACATGTACCGAGGATACAGTACTTGGAGCTTGAATACACGCTCCAGCTTGGTCCGACAGTCTCGCGGGGCCACCGTGGCACTCAACCAAAACGGGCAACGATGCCCTTTATACGGGTTAGCGCCCAGTTGGGGAAGCCGTGTTATCTTCAACTCTCCGTCGCAGCGACGCGTATCGTGGTGCCCCCACTCTGCTCATCCCAGGTGCACTCATCATGGCACCTAGACATACGTTCACAGCAGGGGATGCGACGTTCACCGTCAATGCACGGTATCAGCCACTCTCAGGGCTCGGTCGGTATCGCCTGGGTTCCGAGCTTGCAGTGGCCGTTGGCGACAAAATCACTGGCGAGAACCGTGTCATCAGGAAGTTCAGCAATGTCGACAAACAGGTGAGCTGGTGCATATACATACCCTCCATTCGCTCAGTAACTCTTCGCTCCAGCTCTCGGAGGCTAGACGGTGTTTGCGCGAGATCAGGTAAGGTGTAGTGATTTTGATCAGAAGAAAGCATGCCCAAGATGAAGTGCTTTTGTACATGTGAATCAAGGTTTTTGCGTCACTTCAAGGGGCACGACAACGTGAGCCGTTGATTCCATCTTTACGTCCCAGACAAGTGGCTCAGCGTAGCCGACAGATTGCTCGCATTTGTGACATCGATGTGAACTTCCACTCGAACGGTGATTTCGACGAAGTTTATCTCATAGTAAGTCATGAACCAGACTTCTAGTGTTCCTCGGGGGGCCTAATTGCACCACCCTGGCGATTCAGGAAGCATATTGTGCGACGGATTTCAGAAAAATTGTTGGCTTCGACCCATCTTGCCTCTGTTCATCATTGACTGGCCGTCAATAGATCCGTTGGGAATGCCCCTTAGCAGACAACGAAATTCGAGCATTTGCGCACCAGATATTGCGCGGTGTAGGCTATATACATTCTGCTGGAATTGTTCTTCAAGACCTCACGCCAGAGAACATCTTCGTCAGCGAAGAAGGGGCTGTCAAGATTGGGGCACTTGGCAGCCCAGACTGTTCACTACCATCCAACAATATTTTCGACGAGCGCCCTGTACACCCATATCAAGCTCCAGAGCTGTCGCTAGGGTATGGTGACTTGGTAAGATGTCGCATCAACCTCAATAAGTATTCATGCATTAACTCTGGGGGTAGTCCCCAGCCGCAAATGTCTGGTCAGTAGGATGCATCATTATGGAGCTCCTAACCGGGGTGCCTATCTTCGGCGCCACAGAGTAAGTCCTTTGTGTTCGGGCCATGATCACTCTTTGACAAGTTGTCGCATAGCTTCAGAGACCACATCCGAGGGATATTCGGGCACACCGGGTTTCCTTCAGGCTGGGCACTCTCTGCCCTTGGTGATCCCAACGTAGGTGGCGATGTACTATAGATTGAAGTGTCTAACGATACATGCAGGTACGCGAGTATGTCCGCTCCATTGGGTCCGTGGCACGTGTACCGTTAGTGGAGCGTTACAAGGATGCCGATCCTCGACTCCTCGACTTCGTTTCTAAGATGTTGATTCTCGATATCAATGGGAGGATTACCTGCAAAACTGCACTCTCGCACAAATATCTGGATGACGTCCGGACTTACGCAGATGGGTTCACCTGCTTCCCAGTATGCTCCCCCATCATCGAAGTTCTCCATTTTCATACTCATGACGTTCCGTGTAGTACAAAGGGAGTCTTGAAGAGGACTTATCGAGCATACCCGAGGTGAAGGCACAGCTGGTCAAGGAGCTGCGCTCCTTTTATGCGCTGCAATACGATAACATGGTGGATATTTCGCTACCTCAACTAGACTTTGGTCAAGATTTCAAGTCAGATGTGCGTCAGCTTTGACATTCGGTGTTTGTTGGTTGTTGACCATCTGCCCACTGATAGTCCCTGAGTCTACCTCCGCCAAGCCAACCAAGTGCGAGTGAATCGCCTATTTCGCGAGAGGAGTTGAATCTGTCGGCTGCAGAGGTATGTTGGTTATGTGCTTTGATATGGTACCAACGTCTTACCTGCTGTGGGTGAACCGATAGCGTGCGGAAGACGTTCAATCACCTGAACCACCTGCGACCATCAGTGGTACTTCTACACGCTTGGAGCGTAAGGCATGAGCTGTATCCTTTTTTCACTCTGTCTTTGTGCTAAAAGAAGTTGCTAGAAGCGGAGCGACAAACCGTTGTTCTGGTCACGCCTACGGAGCACGTTCAGTAGATTCACTATCCATGATTCTGACGCGCATGTGTCGTCGTTCCGAAACGGCCCTCGTCAGTGGACTTCGCCACGTCGAAAGGGGCTTTCTGCAACTCGAGACTTTTCAGTAGATATAAGGCCCCCTTCGCTTAGCCTAGGAATGAAGAACATCGGAGAGGATTTTGGCCGCACGATGCGAAGCGGTCTCGAGGACAATGATATCTCCATGCAAAGAACCCCGAACTCGAGGCGCGCTTCGACCATGGTAGGGTTCATCTCCCATCTTGATGGTCGTGGAGAAAACGGTCATGGGAAGGTGTCACAAAACATGATGGATCTGACGCGAGAACTCCGAAAAGAGTCAGATCACCCTCGCACTGGAGGTGCTTTTAGCGACATATGGAGGTGTTACTGGTTCAGGGACTCGGAGGATCCTGGCCCGGAATTAGTATGTGCTCCTGCCGCATATCGTGCGTGCGCATGTTAAATCTGCTAAGGTCGCTGTAAAGGTGATGAAAACCAACGTCTTGAGTGATAAAGTCAAAGAGAAAAAGGTACGAGCGTGTTGCTTCTCCGGAGATCGTTTCTTCATTTGACGTATGACCGTTAGCGCTTCCATCGCGAGTTAGGTGTGTGGAGGCAGCTTGATCATAAAAACATAGTACCTCTATACGGGACCGCTTACGGCTTCGGGTTCTATCCGGCAATGGTCTGTCCTTGGGCATCGAAGGGTTCGCTCAATCAATATCTGCACCAATGCCATGGAATGCTTTTAAGGGCTGAGAAGTTCCAAGTTGTGAGTGGCCTTCTTGGTTCATATTGCTTCGCATCTGACCTTCTCGCCAGCTTGACGATGTCGCGAGTGGGCTAGAATACCGTACGTTCTAGTTTGATGTATTGGGGCTACAATTCATGATATCCGACAGTGCATAAGAACCATGTTACCCATGGCGACCTCACCGGGGTAATACTTGCTCTTTTTCTAACTACCTCGAAGCTGACCATTTATCCAGAGTAACGTTCTGATATTCGATGGCGGCAGAGCGCGCCTCACCGACTTCGGCATGTCCGCAGCTCTCAAGGAGCTATGGGGTTCTGCCTATTTTACCGAATCCACGCGGGGGGCCTTCCGATGGGCTGCACCCGAATTGCTCGACGAAGGATACATGGGTAACATTGGGCCCGCATGCGATATCTACTCGTTTGGCAGCATTATCCTCCAGGTCAGCTTCTTACTCAGCATGGCCAGCAAAGATATTGACTCCCCCGGGCATATCAGGTTCTTTCCGGCAAAGTCCCGTATTTCTACCTGGACTCGGATACCCAAGTGCTGGGAATGGTCGTCCAGGGAATGAATCCCGAATGCCCCAGGAAACCCAGCATCGACGATGAAGAATGGGATATCATTCAGTGGTGCTGGACAAGGAAGACCACTGATCGTCCAGAGATCGGAGAAGTCGCCGAAGCGCTGAAATCTCTGGTCGAAGTAAACCCACTTTCCCGGGACTTGAACTAAAGACCCTACTGATACCAGCTTCAAACCTGTCAAAAACGAGAAACCCGTAAAGGCTCCTTACATTTGATCTTGTTCTAACGTCTGCTACTTATCATTTCTTGGTCCCTGTGTTCTTTTGTCTGCTATGGCGTGGTACTCAGTCCTTAACAGCAGAAAGTCGACAATCATTCACTTCTTTCTCAGGACCTCTGTCTAGTGGTGCAAATGGATTTTTTTTTTCCATGCACACTGTCTTTCTTCAGTAACCTGATCACTCATGAGATATTTTCTTCTAATTTGCTGTATGTTGTCCGATCTATCTTGGTGTCTGTTCTACTTTTGTGATCTGTAGGGATGCAGAGTAATAAGGAATTGTCACAGTTTCCTTCCAGGGGATGAAATCATGGATTTGACGGACAAAGTGCCACCACTGGAATAATGCTGCTGTTGAAGAACGAGAAAGACAATATTTGCCGTCGGACTCCGAGACGGCAGGCCCCTCGTTTACGGAGCATGCCATGAAAAGCAAATACAATCTAAATTATCGTCTGTGATGTAAGATACTTAGAAAGCACCAGCCACCACCCCTATCAATATTTTCTGACTATTCAATATTCAATCCTGGCATATGTATGATAATCTGTGTGAATATCTAAGGCCATATCAATGTCACAATAAAGGTCAAAGGACTGTCTAGCTAGCTCCCGGACACTTACAGAGCTTGACTCCCTGCGTGATATTGGCAAAACAGATACGCACACAGCCTGGTAGCTACTCGTCGGAGCTACCGAGATTTGCAGAGCTTAGGTGGTTGTCAGAACCAAGAAATGCGCTGATGTTGAAAAAAAAAAGAAAGCACAAATTTTCCACCTGCTGTGACGTCATAAACAAGGTGATCAATGGAAGAGTGGAGTTTTGAGCCTGAGTGACCTCCTGGGTCAGGGAATGCACTGACTATTGCTGGGCTGACAGAATGTGAATAAGATAAAAGTGCCAGCAGGTAGTACACCCGAGTCGTTCTGGAACCGGGTCAATTGCTATCCTTTTCGGCATCCGCCTTCCTCATCTCAGCACGTGGACTGTGCTCGTACCCCTCGAACCCAAGTGATTTTTGGACCACGTCCTCATCTGCGTCTGGTTCGAGGTGGCCTTTGGCACTACGTCGTGCTCTGTGTATGGTATCGGATAGAAAGGTCGTGCAACAAGAAGACTGATTGCTTACTTGAAGAATGTGTAGCTCAACACGACGTCGTCAATGCCTCTACACGAGGGGTCATCAAGGATGTCTTTATCTATGAAAAATAGCAGTGGCATATCTACTTCCTCTCCTGCGAGGAGTTTCTGCTCTTCAAAGCAGAAGCACTCCACTTTCGAAAAGTAAGGTGCGACCTATTGTAAGAGTATTAGTAGCAGGATCGCGAATCCTGATAACCCTACGACTGACGCGATCTGGAGTCACGTTATATGTTGCAATACCAATGATATCATTCTTGCTCTCGTTCCTGGCCTTGTAGAATGCAAGACTCGATTCGCCCGGCAACACGTCGACGAATCTTTGCTGGGGAAAGAACCTCCACGGCAATGCCTCTGCTCGATCTGCGTTGAAGTGAATGCGTATACGGCGTGCATCGGGCGCCGGAGTCAGGCGAGAGGGATCGAATCGCCCCGATGAGGTGGAGACGACCGAAGGAGTACCGGCGAATCCGGTTGCGGAGCAGAACATGCGGTAGAGGGGAACAGCGGCGTACGTGACGCCTACTGTGAGGATGATCTAGAATAGTAGTAGACTCGAATCTCAGAGGAGACGCAGAGAACGACGTACCACTGCGGAAGTGTACATGAGCAGATTACGGTTTCGAGTCTGGTACATTTGCTGCCGCGATGCGGTGTAGCGGGGTGTGCTCATCGACCGACATCGTGGGAGAGCACATGGGCCTTTCCCGAGCTGAGTGGGTCATTAAATGTACGGTAGACCAAAGCCATTCGAACGCACACAGAGTCTGAGCATCGCCGTCGCTGAGGTGAAGGCACGGGCACGTGACCTGGCAGTGTTGAGGGAATTGACTATCGTCTTCGAGTCTCACTGAGCCAACATGTCCACCCCAGCGAGCTCAAAGCCATCGTCACCTCCAGCTCGGCCACAGGCCACGTCGTCCTCGTCGGCCCCAACCGACGCTGAACTGGAACAGCTGTTGTCGCGTGAGGCTTCTGCGTTCCAGCGTGAGATGGAAGTCGAGAGGATATTAAAGGCACTCAAGCTCAAGTACATCCTAATATCCCGTTTTATACGATTGGCTTATAATGTCCCTTGTATTGCAGTCCATACGATATCCTCAATCTCGATGTGAGCGCAAAGCCTGAGGACATCAAGCGGAGGTACCGGCAATTATCTCTTTGTGAGCAGCGTCTTTCCTTGTTCCTTGGCGCATTGTATATTGTCATATGAGTACATACTAATGCCTTTTGTATCCGGTGTGCTCTACCCCTGTCGACCCTGCCAATGGTCCTTGGCGCCACCACGTCAATCATGCTAAATGTGTACGTTGTTTAATGTACAGTTATCCATCCTGACAAGACCCCCCACCCTCGCGCTCCAGATGCATTCGATATCCTCAAGAAGGTGAGCACTCCCCTCCTCTCTACGCTCCTTACTCATGAGACACACTCAATCCCAGGCCGAGGCGGAGCTATCAGATACTGCTAAACGGGAGGAGCTAGATGCTGCGATTGCATCTGCACGGAGCACCCTCCTTCGTTCGCTTTCTCTTCCGACGGGTCTCATGGATGATGATCCCCGTCTTCAGAATCTTGCTGACGATCCGAAGATGCAAGCACAGGGGCTGACGACGCCATGGAAGATCATGCTAAAAGAGAAGATCAAGGATGTGCTGATAGAAGAGGAGCTGAGGAGAAGAAAGTGAGTCGGTCTCGTGGCTAATAGCAATTGGTCGTGCGGGGTGGTCCTGACCGCGCTTCTGTCAGGGCAATAAAGATGAACCTTGCCAATGAGGGTCTCGAGGCACGCAAGAAGGACGAAGAGGTGGCTGCCAAGAAGAGAAAGGCCGAAGAAGACAAGGCATGGGAAGGTGAGTGGATATCAAAAGATCAAACTGACCCTTGACATTCAAACACCTAACCACAGAGTCCCGAGAACAGCGGGTAGATAGCTGGCGATCATTTTCAAATAATTCAAAGAAGAAGAAGAAGCAAAAGGTTGCGATCCTGGGATGAGGTTGCTCTATCTAGCCTTGAATACAAAGAGTGAGTGATCCGACTATGTCGCTCTGTAATCCTGCTGTCGGTCTGTACACTGTTGTAGATGCTGTTTAGAAACCTGTACTCGTTCACATCGATGCATCTGTTTCGCCATCAATCCGTACATTTTCATGTTCATTCAAGATCTAACAATCAAACCAGCTTGTGGCAGTTCTGGGGGTTGACTGTACTCGGAGGCGATGGGAATGTGGTCTCACCTCTCCGTTGATATCGCAGTGAAGGTCGAATTTTGGTCGTGGCCTTCGCACCTCGAAGTTGCTGAACTGACATCCATCTCGTCAGCAAGATGCGGTAGAACCATTAAGACACCACCCCGGTCCTCGAAGATAGGCTCGGTGGAGAACGTGGGACACCTCTCGGAAATGGTATCGCATTCGACGATGATGGTCGCGGCCAGGCAGGTCCGAGTGATGCACTCCCCGGCGAAGATATTCAGACCCGACGGAGGAGAACTCGACGGCAGTGCGAGAGAGATTAGATGCAGCGTGAGACTGAGGGACGTAGTACTATACACGGACATGTGAAGTTGTCGGTGAAAAAGCCAGGAGGAATGAGTACAGGCTTGAGTGCTGGTTTCCTCCCCACTGTCGAGGGCGTCGACTCGATCGTGGGATGACATCGAACTTCTCTTCTTCGACGAGTCCACAATGGGACAATCGCAATCGAGGGTTCATTTCTCCCTCAGAGTTGCAGCAGCTCAGACAGGCCAGCCCAGGACGAGCCTTTGAGATACACGACCTGTCTGCACGACCCCCGGCTGAGACATCGACACCCGACAACAACCCCAGCCAGTCACACCCACAGCCATTCCACTCCCCGTCAGACCCACAACCACGACCACCGAACATGCCTGCTGCAACTCCCCAGTCTCATGCACGAACGTCTTCCTTCTTCTCCTTCCGACACAAGCAGTCTCCGCAGGAGCAACAACCACACGAGATATCCCACAAGAGACCCGGCAGCAGCAGCGGCCCTCCTCCATCAGACTTTGGTCCTCCAGCTCCACCAATGGGTCAGTCCAAGTCAATGGGACCAGGTCGGCCATCCCCGGATGTTGAACAACCAGACCGCTCCCAGCAACAGCAGCAACAGAGTGCCGTTCGCAGCTCATCACTCACAGGGGGCCAACCCCCTCCTCCACCACTCCACCCCGAGATCCGTTCCGTCGTGCAGCTGACTCTCGCCCATGCTCGCAAGATATACTTCTCTGGTCCACTGTTAAAGCGGATAGAGAGAATGCCAGATGGTCAGAGACCAACCAAGGACGATGGCTGGGTAGACGTCTGGGCGCAACTGGGTGGCACAACCCTCAGCATTTGGGACATGCGCGAGGTCGAAGAGGCGAATAAACAGGGCAGGGAAGTCCCCCCGGTGTATCTCAATATTACAGACGCTGTCAGTGTTTCACCCTCACTGGAGACAATCCCCTCACGTCACCAAATAGTTCGTACAAGTACTCGGTGCCATCACAATGCCTGCTGTTGGCGAGCAGCCAGGAAGAAAGTATACGAATGTCCTCACGCTCAACACTGCCGGGTCGAATTTACTCCTATTTAGTTGTTCGTCTACTCAGGCTTTGATATCTTGGGCTACTGCACTTAGGCTGGCTTCTTGGGAAAAGTCGCGTCTCGAGGAGATATACACGGCTCACTTGATACGAATTACACTACCATCGGGTCAGTCTCGTTCTACCTTGCTCTTACTCATATACTGATGTAGAATTTAGGCAAGGATACGCGGTCAGCCTTACTTCGTGGCCGCATGGAAGGATGGGTACGCATCCGCGTATCTGGCCAGACGGACTGGAAGCGTATGTGGATGGTGATCTCCGCCGGTTCAGGGTCTTCGTCGGACCTTACTCGCTCGTCTTCCAACGATGGCGGCCGTCCAAGCACCGCCGAAGCACCACGCAAGAAGCGCATGTCCAATCTCTTTTCTCGAGACCATCAAGACGAACCTCTTCCCCAACGTCCTCTTTTGTCCCTCTATGCATCACCCAAGTCAAAGGATAGGAAACAGCCACTCCTCACTCTCAAAGAAGTGAGCCAGGCATTCGCGGTGTATCCTGAGCGTCCCGAACTCATCAGCCGGAGCACACTCATGAAATTGGAAGGGTTTCTTGGCGACGAGGAAACTGGAGGTAGTATGAGAAACAGACAAGGATGGTTGCTCGTCATGCCAGAATTGGAGGCTGGAAATACGCAACCGTCCGAGATGCTTAAATGGCTTGTTGGTAAGATTTCGTCCATTTGATCTTTCTTCATTCGCTCACGACGGTGCAGCGGTACACGATGCGTTCGAGCTCTATGGTCGACCCAAGTCATACGCGTGGGACCCCCGCGAACAAATTTCGATGATGTTCGGTTATCCTGTCGGTCCAGGCAAAGAAGTGCGTCCTGACCCTGATCGGGCTGTGGCCGTTCCCTGACATGCAAATTTTCAGCTTCTGTTCCTGGATCGCGAACTCGCAGAGAAGATGGATCCCAGAGAGGACCGCACGTCTGCTGTCCGGGCTCGGCTTCTGAGTATCTTAGCTGAGCGTATGAGCGTCGTTGACCCTGCTGCTCATAAGGATGGTCCGCCAGCATTGCCCCCTCTCGGTCTGTCCGCTGGGGCCCCTATTCAACAACAGGTCCCGATGGCACCAGACAGGTCCAATCAAGTTAATGGGGACAACCCTCTTCTCCATCAGCTACCCCTTCTTAGCTTCGACACACCGTCTCAGCCCCAGCCCAAGCCCCAGGTGCAACCCATGATCCCTGTTCCAAGACAGGAAAGCACCGTTGGACGCGTACTTACGCCGATTGTAGAGAGGACGCATAGTCAAACGGATTCACTCGGGGCGACTCGCAGTCGTGCAGCTTCTGATGAAAATATACCGCTGGCGTCCATGGTTGGCTCCTCGTCTGTGCTACACGAGGGCGTCGAAGACGGCTCGAGGTTTGGACTGCCACGCTCAGCAAGTCCTGCTCCTGGCAATGTAGAAAGTCGCAGTCCGAGTGACGAGACACAGAGGGCTCCAGCGGTGTCCCGTCCTGATTCGAAGCTTACTCCCGGAGAGACTCCGCAAACGAGACTAGAAAACACGGGATCGAATGGTACAGTGGAGGTCATGGGCGTCAAGCTACCATTTTCTCCACCAACCTCTCCTGAAACCCCATCCTTCTCGACTACACCAACCGCGTTCAGCAGTCCTCAGTCTTCACCACTAGACAGACGGTCTCCTTACCAGACCCCTGGTTCACCGGGTCTGCACGGCCCATCAGCGGCACCACCTTCAACTCCCGGAAGGACGAGATCCCCTGTTCCAGCGTCTCCTCCATTCACGGTCTTGCCATCGCCCCATTCGGTATTGGAGAAGGATTTGCCATCTATACAGGCTGTTCAGACTCAGGCCCAGGAGACACCACAGCGTCTGTCCTCTCCTCCCGTACCATCAAGATCACCAGGACGCAATCCCTATGTCAGCCCATCTCCGGTCCCTCCAGTGCCTGATAAGCCCACCTCACCGCTTCTCACGCCCGCAGCACCGCCAGCGGCGGCTCCTGCCAAACCTTCCCCTGCCCAGGATGCACAAAATGAGAATGATTTCACAGCTGCCCTTTACTACATGCAACAATTCGAAGAGAAGCCGCCGCCGCCCCGTCGTGTGCCTACAACTATCTCGGAAGGCTCTGAAATATCCCCAACATCGTCGGAGGACCCTCAGCCAAGTTCACAGGTACATTCGTCCATGTCCAGTCGTCTTGCGGCATCCCAGCCCTTGTTGCGCGGTGCAGGAGGAGGCATATTAGGTAGCGAAGGTTCGCTTAGCAGTTCACGGGCTCCCTTGGGACGTAAGCCATCTGGTGCACGTGCTCCGTCTAATAGCCGAGTGCTAAATCTAGATACGTCGTCTCATCCTTCTTCTTCACCAGAGCGGCCACACGTCCCCAACGACGAGTTCGACGCAATGCCCAACAATTCCAAGTCGACGCTAAGCCATACTGACGACGTAAACGCTGATGCACTCGCAGCATTGTCGTTTCTCGACCATGTCCCTAGTATGGCACCACCGCAGCGTGCACCAGATGTGCCAGCAGCAAAACCAGTGCCTTCTCCTCCGCCACGTCAGCAGGAGTCGCCCTATTCATCCGAAAACGTGCCCGCGAGTTCAGAAAATGCGACACAGTATCGATCCTCGTTTGCACTGTCGAAGCAGGCCGCAGAGCGCAAGGCACGGGTGCAAGCCCAACAGGCTGCGCACCAGGCTGCCGTTCACAGACCTGGGAGAGCAAATGGGAAAAGGTCGGTTTCGGGTCCAAGAGCTGGGGCTTGGAATGATAGCAGCGAGGAAGAAGACGAAGACGAGGAAGAAGAGGACGATGCGGATTCGGATTCGGATAACGAGCCATCAACACTGGATAGCAAGCGACCGTCTCGGGCAGCTGCACCGCCATCTGCGCCTGCGCCTGCGTCGGTACCCGATTCTGCACAAGCATCCTTCCCTGCACCTGTGCCGACAGCTCCTATTCGTCCACTTCGTCCACATAGTCGGAATGCATCGCCGGCGGAGGTTGCTGCTGCCACCGACGCCAACCCATATGCCCAGTTACGGCACCCTCGCAACCTTCCACCTGTGCCAAGACCTCAGACGCAAGGTGAGTCCACTATTCGTTCCTCTATGATAGTGGCTAAACTAGAGTGTCTGCGTAGGACCTACGGGTGTGCCAGAAGATTATTTTAGTGGTGCGCCGCCTGCAAGACGGATTGTCAGCGACCAGCGCGCTCGTACACCTGACGACGGAGCGGTTGTGCGCTCACATTCTGACTTCCCTGCACCACCACCGCCAGCACAGCGACAGAACATCTGGACTCAAGTTCTGGAGCCCGGTCGGCAACCAGGTGCAAACCCTGTCCCTGAAGCCCCTCCACCTCCGCAAAGAGATACTTTCATACAGCTCGAGCCAACTTCAGTTAGTATGACAAAGGCGTTCACGCCGCATGGGCTGCTGTCCGCGGGAATGCAAGACAAGCAAGATCGGTCTGCAAAACGCCAGGAGGAACTCGCCCGCGAGACAGGTGCATCCCTTATTAACGTCCCCAACAAGCCTCCGCCTCCCCAGACTGGGCTACTCGGCGCAATCACCGCACACGAACGCGATCGGAAGCGTGAAGGTGGTGTCGGAGCAACCCTGACTGAACGTGAACGTGAAAAGAGACTGGCAGAGGATCGACAGCGGAAGCTCGATGAATTCCAGCGGCAACAACTGGAGATGGCGCAATCTGGGATGTACGGCGGACAGCCCTCTTTCCAGAACTTCAATCCTATGATGCCCAACCCGATGATGATGGGGATGAACCCGATGATGGCCGCCCCGAACCCAATGATGACAGGCGGCTTCATGGGTTATCCGGGTATGGTGCCTGGTTATGGTGCTCAGCAGTACATGTTGGCACAACAAGCCGCTCAGGCTGCGTATCAGCAAGCAATGATGGCTTTTGCTACTGGATCTGTTCCTGATGGTATGCATAGTGGACCTGCACCTATGTCTCCGATGATGACTGGAGGTGGAATGGGCTTCGATCCTCGCATGTCAATGATGGGGATGCCGATGATGAGCTCACCGATGCCAATGGGTGGTATGGGAATGCCGATGGGCACTATGCCAGGCATGGGCGGTATGGGAATGCAAATGACGGGTGGCTCTGGGTTTGATCCACGCTTTTCTGCTGGAGGTCTCGATGAAAACATGCGTCCTCCTGGACCACCTGGTGGCCAACAAGGCCCCGGCCACAACTCGTCGCGGAACAGTTCTGCTGGGCAAGGCTCGCCTGCGGGGCTGCGCGCGGTTGATGCTGCTGGCGACCGCCAACGCGACAATCTTAAAAGCTGAAAGCGTACCGGTGTGTTGCTTTCGTCTGCTTCCGCATGCACCTCAGACAACTATGCTATGTACTGGTCGATTCATCATTCATGAGCCCCATGGTGCAATGTTTCAATTGCGATTTTGATTGGTATTCTTCTGACGTGAATTTGCGTTCTAATTTTGCTATTACATATATCTGTTCGTTTGCATGATTATGGTACAATGATAAAGGTATCTATGCGTATCTGTAAACGTGGGCAGTCGATGGTGACCAGGATACCAACGAGTGGCCTGAACTAACTGTTCGTGTTATAGGGTTATTGATAACATCAAAGTGTCCTCTGGCCTATTCGTCGAGAGATGTTTGAAGGCTGCATACGCCTTGAGGTCTAAAAAGGGATGTTGTAACATGTTGGCGAATTCGTTGGTCCCCATGCTAGCGAAGGGGTTTACTAACTCAGGCACCCGAACCATCGTAAATCCGAGCATA